>Ga0126342_10000714_pt1 | contig 39772 bp, 42 predicted proteins | sample Cyp1metagenome_FD_92528 | JGI IMG/M metagenome (GOLD analysis project Ga0126342, IMG submission 92528) | Coral microbial communities from Lord Howe Island, Old Settlement Bay, Australia - Cyphastrea 1 metagenome | ecosystem: Host-associated > Invertebrates > Cnidaria > Coral ...
TTCAAATATGATCACCGAAATGGGATGTTGATCCCCAATGACGAGCATATTATCATATTCTTCAAAAGGGTGGCTCAACCACCAAATAACTTTGATGGCAAGCTGCAGAGATGAGGAGCGATTGGCCAACTATTGGGATGCAGGATGGAAACAAATCAACTGGAGATATCATCTTCAATCACCAAAATCTCATCACTTTTCAAATCAAACCAACAAATCAAAACAAATCGAAACAGATCAAAATCGAAAAAATGTCTGAAGTGTGATTCCCTTCCAACTCCTCCAACTTCCATTTTCGTTGGATTTCCTGCATGTGGCGTTGGCAACGTTGGCGCCGATGCTGATCCAGATCAGCACAGTGGGATCGACGTCGGCCTGGTCGCTGCAGTTGGATCTGCCCAGTGTGGCATCCGTAGGAGACCCACCGTGACGTCATGGAGATTTCATGGGGATTCTACGGTAATTTTGATGGGATTCACCATGCAAAAAGAGGCAAAAATGTGGGATTGTTAGAGTGAGTTCATGAGATGTTATTGTGCTTATATGGGATTCACCTTCAAAAAGAATCAAACACCTTAGATTTAGTACGGATTGAATGTGGATTTATTCTCAATATAATGGCTAAATATTGGGACGTAATGATGGATATCTTTATAAAGCCTGGATTTGCTGGTGATTCTGTGATTTTCGTGGTAAATCCACCATGTTTGAAGGTGTCGAAATCTACTGGGACATTGTTTGGTGCCATTTTGAGCAGGAGATTTGAAGGGATTGCTGGTGGCAAAGCATGGCCTGAGCTTTCCACATGGATGCAAGATCTTGGGGAAACGACCAGGCAGGACATGGCTCGACCTGGCTCGATAGCCAAAAAAAACATAGCTGGTGGTCAGTTCTCACGACCTGCCATGTAACAAGGTAAATGATGGTTGGAAGTGTGGGAACCCAAATTTGATCTGATTTCAGGTCGGTCCATTTTTCTACTGATGGTGAATGGTGGAAGCTGCAGCATATTTGAACGACTGTGTCACTTCGGGGTAAACTATCACATTGTAGTGGATATAGAGTTAAACACTGTTAAACGTGGTTAACCCCCCTTCAACGGCAAGTTTTTTTGATGCTGTGGAAGCCCCAGGTGGAGTGATGATCACCCTGGAAGACTCTGCCAAAGTTTGCAAAGACATCTTCCTGCGGGGCGTCGAGGTGCCACAGACTCCAGTGCAGAAGTTCCTGACGCGAAATGGTGAGGCGATAGCGCCACCGATGCGAAATGGACCTGGCTATTGGAATGGAAGCAACGGAACCAATGGAACCACGAATGGAACGAATGGGGCGAAAGCCAAAGCTGTTTCCGCCCCAAGAAGTGAACAGAAACGAAGTTGGCTCCGCATTTGTCAGCAGGTTTGGCTGGTTCCCGGCGCTCAAAGTGTGAATATCGCGCAGATGACGGAAGCGGGCACCATGGTGGGTCAGATCATGACTGCATTATCCAAGGAGGTGGGAGCACAGCGTTGTCAACTGGTGGATTGCCTCATCCCAATTATTTTATGGCGGGATATAATCCCAGTAAATCCCAGTATAATATACGTAGTTATGTTATATATATATATACACACATATATATTGGGACATATCCAATTATTATATCCCATTATATCCCACTATATCCCACTGGTTGATGAATAGAGGGGTACTTCCCGAAATGTGTCCATGGCTAAATGGATGGATTTTTTGTTTGAAAAGGCCATGGAATTCGATGGTGAACCACCATTGACCGGTGGATGTTCACCCAAAATATCGCGGGGTCATCTCCCAGTTGCATTGACTGGGTTTCACCGAACATTTCCCAGAATTGAAGCAATGCATATTCCAAACATATTCCTCTAAGTTCGGAGATGATTCCCAACCACTCAACCATTGCAGTTGTTGGGATTGGATAATAAATCCCAATAGCATCGGTCTTAGAAAAAGCACCGTTTTTAGATAGCCAGAGATAGGACTTTGGTCTGAGATGGCTTTCCACTTTTTCAGATCACTGTTTTTTCACCCAGAAAATATGGTCCTAATATTTTCATCGCCAGGTGGTGCAGCAGCAACTGGACAGTTTCTTCCAGCTTTTGCAGGGCGACCATCTGCAAGCTGCCGAAGGTCGCGAAGCGAACATCATCGAGTGCATCATGGGAGTCAGTCGATTGCTCTGTGGAGCCTCACAGGCAATTTTCAAGAAGCATCATGGCGATGTGGCTCGAAGATTGGAATTTCAATGGATTGCTTTGGTAAAGTCTTAACCGGAAACCGTGGTGTTTCCAATAAGATATGTGGTTTCCGGTTTCAAGTTTCCCTGAAACCAATCCATTGGAAAATTCGATGATTTCATTTGTTGACTGTCCAATTTACTTGGATCTACTTGGATCTACTTGGGGGAATGTGATTTCACTTTGCTGCTTTGGAAGATTTTGGGAACGGAACAAAACTTCTCAACCAGTGGTGCGCGTCAGTGACAAGACATAGTCACATAGTTTGTTAGAGTTCCCATCCAGCATCCCACAAACTGAATGTGCCTTCCTTCTATCTTTTCTCATCATGAGTTCTTGATATTTTTCCCATCACCCGAAGTGGTTACCAGCAGGATTCCTTGCGATCTTTCTCCACTTTCTTTGGCGCACTCGAAGAAGCTTCGACCATGGACCAAGTCAGCAAACTGTTTCCGGGCGAACTGAGCTGGTGGGTTTCCATTTAAATGGGGGTACCCCAATACCCCAATGGCTGAATGGTTTATAATGGAAAATCCTATGAACATGGATGATTATGATGATTTGAGGGTTCCCCCATTTCAGGAAACTTCCAAAGATGGTGAATCGGTTTTGCATGGTTCTAGGGTATGTTTTTTTGATACAATTTAGTGGTGTCACTCCTTTCTTTTTGTGGCAGAAACATCTTTCGTCACCCTGGTTGAGAAGCACAAGGGCCCAACTTGGTGGTTGTATGGTCTCTGGTAGCAAAATCATTCATCCATTTCCGGACTCTCATCAACCAGCAGCTTTAGGGGAAATTACTTATAAGTTATAGTGACCATGTGACTTTCAGATTTTTTATCCCCACATTTTTCACCAGGTTGGGTTCTCTGCAGTACGTCATCTGGATGGGCCATGACCAGCGCGGCAGTGTTCCCAGTGTTCCCCGGAAGCAGCCGGTGAAGGCCATCCCCAGCTCCATCGTCTTCGCCTATGCGCACCATGCGGCGCTGGCACCACTGGAGCGACGGAAACGCAGCACGGCAAGGACCTTGGCGTTTCTGGAAATGATGATGAGGTGGGGATGGGAAGGATGGGAAGGATGGGAAGATGGGTTAGCCGGTTAGCCCAAACTCCAATGGTTTACTTAATGGGAGGGCAAATGGGAAGATGGTGAAAGATTGGTTAAGGGTTTATGAGATTGATAAAGAGGGGGAAAATGGTTTTGGTACCTGAAAATGATGGGAAAAAGCAACATTCAGTGGTTCACTACGTAATTATTACGTTCACCATTGGAATTTGTCATTTTGGGTATGTCCCGTGTTTGGACAAACCTGAAATATTAGGATAAACGTGGTGAGAAAATTGAAATATTCGTTGAGAATTACAAAGTGTGTGTATGTGTGTGTGTGTTCAAGTGTGTTCAAGTGCGTGTGTTGTTCGAGCGACATCTGAATGTCAGAGCCAAATTGAATCCGTGCTACTTTGCAACATCTTAGTGATGGTTGAACACCAAAAACACATCTAGGTTTGCTTACCAATGGTTGATATGCTTGTGTTTGCAATTTGGTCATGTTACATAAAACCCATAAAAGCCATATAAAAACCATATAAAAGCCATTTCTAACCATCCCTCTCTGAGTCTCCCCAGGGAATACGGCAAAGACCTTGCACGGTGCTCCAAAGTGAGTCGAGTGTGGATCCTGGGGGCTCAGGATGGCGTCGAAGGCGCGGCCCTTCCATGGGAAAAAAAATTGGGGTCATAGGGAAGTTAAGCCAGTTTTTTAATGAATGATCAAGCCAGTTGTAAATAGTTTATCATCATTTCTTGGGATGAATTATAATGACCTCATTGTGATGTCACTGGAAGGCTTGAGTAAGGGAAATCATGACAAATTAATCCCCAAAGGCCTGATTTTAGCTTTTTAGGTTAGTGAGTTGTTGGAATTCAGTCAGAAATTGTATGGGTTTCAACGGTTTTAAGTTTTAATGTTTTAAGCATCAAACTCAAGAGTTCCTCCGTTCATATTAAACACGCCCCGCCCCAGACGCATTTTAATGCTTTTAGCATTTTTAACCATCTAAACAAGAAGAGTTCTCAAGCACGGAAAGTAAGATGATGATATTATAAGTTACAAGCATTCAGAACACCAATGAAAATTCCATGAAGAAAGTGGAGATGATTCGAACCCCCATCAAACTTCCATGGCAGACAAAGGTGGTTTCGATCTCAAATATGTGTTTCATCCAAATTCACTGAGTGTTGTTCCGGTTGAAAAAAATACACCAGGTGAGTTGGCCACTGCTGGATATTTCGAAGAGGCTGCGGGTTTTCTGCCTGGTGAGGGCGAAGTTTTGCAGCTTCAACTGCTGGGTGTGACGCAGCCGGCGACAGCAGTGGGAACACGCGTCAGGGTGCAGATCCAAGGGCTGGATGAGCCGGAGTCCTGGAGAAAACTCCAGTGTTTTTTTGGGAAGTTCTGGTTTGAATCCACCATATTTATCAAAATCCATTGGGAAGATGTGCGTTTTTTTTGATTTGTTTGTTATGTTCCGTATTTTTTCTTTAGGGTGAGGGCAACTATTCAAAAACTATACCTCATGGACCAGTTGTTCCAGCTGTTTTTTTTCATCATGTTTCCATCATTGGTTCAACCATTTTTCCCATTCCATGAGTTTTCCCGAAATCCCCAGGACTTGGTCTTTTGCCCCAACGTGACTGTGGAGTCCCTGCTGCCGCTGCTGCGCGAAGCGAGCACCCTACACCTGGCGGAGCATCCCGTGGCGGCGACGTGTCGCTCGGGGGAGGAGGCGGAGAAGCTGCTGACGGTGATGGAGCAGTTGGGGGCCCAGGCGCCACGGTGGGGTGGATTTCTACCATAGATAAATAGAAAAGTATGGCAAATCTGGTGAGAATTATGTATGTTTTTCGGTAATTGTCCATCCCCTTGATCGGTCTTGACATTCCCAAGGGATTGGTGGATTAGTTGGTTGGTTGGTTGTTTACATCACCAAATTCTGTTGGGAAATCCATCATGTTTATTCATTTTTTTTTCTCTCTGCTCAAATCCCCCAGGTGATTTTGCGCAAAGTTCGCAATCTCTTCTCTGGCATGGCAGCAGGGGCGGCTGCCACCTATGACGAGCATGGCTGGGTCACGGTGGTGAGGGGAATCAGTAGAGAGAAGTTGGAGAATTTCCAGCTAGGCGACCTGACGGAAGCGCAACCTGAGGAGAAATCCGAGAAACGAAGTCCTGCAGTTTTCTGGGGTATTCTGGATCTGAAATATGATCCCACTGTAGCTATGGAGCAGAGGGTGAAGGTTTTGGAAACCGGTGATGGTCGCAGTTCCAAGTTCAGTGGCTATGGTGCAGCCATCAAGGAGAATTTCAAGGCCGACAAAAGGTTAGAAGAAACCTTGCACCGTGCCGTGCTGGTGGAGAATAAGAAGTTGACCCATGAGTTCTTCGTTGAAAGTGGCTATGAACACTTGATGCCACGGCAGATGTGTTTTCGGCGCAGCTATTACGATACCTTGGCCCTGGATCTCATTGAGGGTTTAGGCTTGTCAGCTGGTAGTGGACCCGAAAGAGCCTGTGTTTTAAAGCTCTGCAACAGGGCCAGAGGTGCTGGCTGCATTCCAATCAAAGCAACAGATCTGGATGTGGCGCTGGAAAGGCTGCTGACGCTGCCGGAAAATGCTGAAGAATGGCTGAAGGAACAGGATGATGCTCGGGTTTTGTCGAAATCCATTCTGGACCAAATTTGGCCATGTTTGTGAAAAACATAGGGACATCTTCCAGGTTTGTTGAATTTCTTGAAGTCCCTTGAACAACTCAGGATCAGTTTCCACGCAACTGCAAGTGGGGTTGTTTCGAGGAACAAGTTCGCCACTGGTGGTCCAACGAATGTCCCGTCTTTGTGGCTGAAGAGCTATGTCATTCTGCCCCAGTGGTGCAAGATGGGCAGAACTTCGATGGCACCATGCGGGTGGGTTTTTCCCTTCATCGGATCGAAGAGCCTTCGGAGAATGCCAAGGATTCCGAGGAAGAGGACGCGGGTTTTTTAGGATGGCACCACTGTTGGGCTATTGCTGGTTCCTTATGTTGCTTACCTAGGATATCCCAACCACTTGGGTAAGCTGAAGTGGTTGTATGGTTGTAGATCTACACACCCTACTCGTTACTATTCAATACAAACGCCTATTGAAAGATGACCTGCACCCAAATATCAATGGTCTTATGTCGAGGATATAATGCCAATCCATGCAGTTCTCACATGATCAGAATGCCATTTATCATTTAGATTAATTCCGAGATGATAATCTCAGTGATACTTAATACTCGTTGGTGTACAGTTGTAAGCCACTGTTAAACCCCATGGCAATCAAGTACTTTAATGCTATGTATAGATCGCAATCCCATTGCATCATGCCAACCATGTTCAATCCCATAATAACCACCATGGTCTACAATTGGAGGTGTAAGTGGATGACAATGACATACACCCGATGGTTTGCAGATGATAAACCCCATGCCATTGCAATTCAGTCGATGGAGTAGTGATAATCCTACTTATACAGTATACATAGACAATTACTATGGATAGATGTAGAGACAGATACATATCTTACTAAGAAAAGTAAACCTGTTATCAACACATCATATATGTACAGGTATCCATTAATATATACTTACATAACATTGTATTTTACATGATATTCTATGATATTATCCCCATGTGTTGTTCCCATTCTCATCCAAGGGCCCATCTCCACAGGAACTCCTCAGCGGTTTCGAACCTTCGCCCCCCGATGCGCTGCCCTCCATGCAGTGGCCGGGAGACTTGCGACCCGGCACGCTGACGATCCAATGGCTGGGAGGCCTGCTCTGAAAAAAGGGGAGTTCATGGGGGGTATATTCTTACCAGCAGAGTCTCCACATGTCTCCATGATTTTAGTGGTAATCTATTGATATGCTAAAAGATGTCGAATTCATAGTACTAAATTTCCCTTAATTCATAATTCTTCCCATATGTTTCCCACATTTTTTCCATTTCACCATGGGATCCTGCCTTGGTTTTCTGTTTTTCCCATAGATTTCACCAGCCTTTCACTAACCGCGGTAGGTTACTGGAAGTTGCCGGCAGAGGATATGACCTCGAAGGATCTCAGTGGCAAAATCATCAGCAAGGCGCGGCAAGGCACGGCACCGGTCGACAAACGCCATCTGCACGAGGTCTATGTGGCCTTGGGTGACCTGGAACGATGGAAAGATATCCACCATTTTTTTGGTTGGGTAAATCCACTATAAAAACTATGGGCAAAGGGGCTTCGATAGCAAAGTGTAAGAAATTACCAGAGGGTATGGGAAGATATGGGGAAGATATGGGGGTCATGAAAAAAACTTGGAAAATGTGGTTGTTTTTGAATGATCAGACTAAGAAATGTCGAAATGTTCATTTCAGCCAGCGAATGTCAGATATAAAATCCCATGGTTTACCAAGTTTTTTTACTTACCATGATGATTCTCTCATCGTATTCTGGGATAAACATGGATAAAATATGGGATTCAAAGTCCATTTTTAATGGGATAAATTATGAAACATTGGAAACCCAGCTTAAGACATCCTGACCACCGAGGTGACGCCGTACAGTTGGTCTTCACCAACGCAGGTCTCTCACCGCAGACCTTGCTGCGACGCTATCCAAAAATCAACGAACTGGGTGCCTTCATCGCTGCGCGCTTGGCGTGTTCCATGCGCATTCGAGATCCCAATAAGAGCAACTGGCCGTAATGTGGAGACAAGGACTAAGAACCATGGGGAGATAGCCAACACTATACATAATCATGAATAGCATGGATACGGTTGTTGATATGGTTCTTTGTTTTTTTCATGTTGTTTGTTTCTTTTCTGTCTCGAGAGAATGAAATGATCACTGACATCAAGTGAGATGCTTGGGGCTCAACATGGCAAAACCAGGCAACATGGTTCTGGGCTTGGCGCAAGCTGCGGTCTCCAAGTGTTCCGCGTCTCCGTGCAAGGACCACAGGGTTGAGAGGGTTGACAGGGTTGACAGGGTTGATGGGATGGAACATCACCTGATATTTGGGTTTCCCTCCGGAAACGTGGCAATTGAACATCCCACATAAATGGAGGTTTCAATGGGAAAATCATCTGTAAGTGGAGGTTTATACCTGGTAAAATCATCTATAAATAGTGGATTTTGCATTGCCACGTTTGATTAGCAAAGAGTAAATAGGGTGGCTAAGCATCAGAACGCTGGTATGGAGATAATACGAATTTCTGGTTGGATTTCAATCATTGACTCATAATTGTGGTGAAGATGTGAAGATGTTAGATGATTTTAAGACCTTGCTTTCATGCGGCTGATTTACCCATTGTCGTTCAAGCTCCGCTCGGTGAGGTTCTCCGGAACTGGCTGATACCCAACTTCACCACTCCCAGCAGTTTTGCTTAAGAGAATCGCAATTCTTCAATCACATCCCACATTGATATCATTGATCAGCCATCCCCACACCAGCTGATTTTTTGCAGGACTTCGTGGAATCCTACATTCACCGCAATTTCGGCGTCATTGATGCCATGATGGGAAAGAAGAAGGCGGTGGAACACCTGAAAAAAGCCATTGCCGTGATGCCAACTAACGCCACAGCGCGATATTTGTGCCTGGGCTGCTGTTAGCTGCTGAAATTCAAAAAAATGTGCATGGTATGGTATGGTATGGGACATCTCTTTTTGAATTGTGATTTTGGTAATTATACGGTATACGCCTTTTTTCAACAACCCCCAACCATAAGTGATGATCAGTAAGAGTAACATCAGGAACGGGGTACACCAAAATTTCTCAAGGGCTATCCCCAAGTTTTGGGACACAAATCCCCAAACAAAATGATGGTATTACCAACAAAAATCGGGATGATGCAAGATGTAATTTTTGGCCATATCTTTGTCGTATCCAGTTTGATCCACAACCATACCACTTGTTCCACATCCCGATATATCCCGATATTCTTCAATTTGATGTTGCCATTATAGACCAACAATCTCCCATTCATTGTCTGGTCTGACTATATGAATAAGTCTGAAACTGGGCCCATTCCACTACCCAATTTTTTCCAGAGAACGGGAGGTTCTCATGAGATGTGGGTGGTTTCCCAGTTCAAGACAAACCAATGTACGGATCTCCCAAGTTCACCCTTCCGTGTCTTCCAATCACACGATGTCCCGATTTTAATCCTTCGACCTGATTCGAGGTTGGGAATGCAACACCTGGAGTCGGAGCAGTGGACTGCTGCCATTGGGAGCTTTGAGGAAAGTTTGCAGCTGGATCCAGATTTCAAGGTGCCATGGTCCAAGATAGTGCCATTACAAAGCTGGCAGATGTTTCTATGGTTGGTTGTTCCTTCGTGTTTCCAATTCCCCAAGTCCTCTACCATCCGGTTATTTAACATAGCCATGGAAAATCCACCCATTTTTAAGTTCGGTAAACCATCTATTTCTATGGGCCATCTATACCATGGCAGACTGTTAAATAACCAGAGGTATACCATCATATCCCATTGAATCACCATTGAATCACCAAAAAATTACCATAGATTTACCATAAAATTAATATTTTTTCACAGAACTGCCGTTGAAGGCTCCCTGGATCAACATGGCAGTGGCATTCCTGCGGCTACGCCAGTGGCAACGGGTTTTGGAGGCATGGCTCTCAGCAGAATCCATAGGGAAAACCATCCATTTTTCATGGGAAGATGTTGAGAAAACTCATAGGATCATGATTTTCCCAAACTGCTGATGTAAAACTGGCATCCACTATTTTTTTGATTGGGAAAACTGGGAAAAAAACGATTAGTGGGAAAATCAGCTTATTGAATGGGGGTCAAACATCTAGAACTGCATAAAACTTTAGGGGATTGTTCATTGATTCATTGATTGCCAGAGGGTGAACAGAGCGGTGAATGGTGGATGGAAGGCTGATAGGCAGGATGACACTGAGGAGAAGATTGACCAAAAGGTAGGGGAAATTGAAAAATCATTTTTTGGAGGTTTCCGAATCGCTGGGGGTACCCCCAGTTCTCCATTTTATTTTCGGATGTCGTGCAGATGTTTTGAGGTCAGTGACGCTGCACTCTACCGCCATCCCAACACAGCGCATTGCTTCTACAACAAAGGCACGGTCGTCGTCGGGGTCAAAACCGGTGATTTCTTTGGGGGTGCAACTTGTTTTAGCTGTTAACATGTGTTGTCTTGTTTTTGATGTTGATATCAACTGACTTTTTGGTGACAAGTGGTTTCGCAACAATCGCCCCGGTTTACATGGCAAGCTGCATGAATTGCCGAGGTTTGGCGTACTTCTTTCTGGCTCTGGAGCAGGAACAGGCGGAGAGTTGAACTGGATTCCCAGTCCAAAAATCACCAACTTCGGTAGAACAGCAACTGACGCGGGGAATCATGGTTTAACAAACATGATGGAGATGTGTTTCTAAAGAGACATTAAGAAGTTTTGTCAAGATTCAGCGGATGTTTGGTCTACATGCAGTACTGCTATAGGTGCCAGTTTGAATAGCTGAGCCTTCAAACTCACCAGAAATCAGCAAAATACCTTAAGAAAATGATTGATATGTCTCCTGCTGAAGACGAGCATGGAAACCGAGGGAGTGTAAATCACTATTTTTGTTGATTGTATCTCCATTTCTGATGCCAAAACACTTATTTCTACGAAAAACGCTTCCATTTTTGACGGTGAAAGTAAATTTATTCCACCTCATCACTGGATAAATCACCATTTTTGCGAGTGAAATCACAATTTTTATTGATTCAACCACCAATGTTCGAAGGTTACTCCTGCCCCTGGATTTTCTAGTAGTCCCAGGCCTTATTCCAGGGAGGACGTTGGCATCCCGCAGGGTGCGCCCGGCATGTTTGGAATATCTGGGGATATAATGGTTGGATGGTTTTACTGCTACGAAATAGGTCTTTCCGGAAAATTGTGGCACCCTAAACCATTGGTTTCTCCAACTTTAACATGAACAATATTGGATGCTCTAGGAAACCCGAAAATAAAGGATATACCCTAGTTGGAAAATGGGAGATGCGCCGCCCAAATATAGCCCTTTTAATGGGCATGATGATGAGAAAGTGGTTGGATTTGGAGGGTGCCCTATTTTCGGACAAGCTCATGTCAACCTCAAGGTCGCCATTGGGGGTTTTGAGCCCACCATCTTCGTAACCCCCCAAAATGGCCATGATATGGAGAAAATGACGATGGCAGGCACCGAACTCAGGCCTTGCAGGCCTTTCAAGATGCGCGCAGCAATTTGGAGAGGCCATGGTCATTTCTGTACTTCACCCACTTTGATAACTCTTAAAGTTGATACCAAAATATCACACCCAAATGGCAAATAAAAAAAAATAGCTATGTGGTTACTCGTTATTGAACACAGGAGCTCGCTTTGGACGGAGAGGGACGATCAGCTGGCTGGGGGCCCTATCAGTGGCCATTGGATGTATAAAGTTGATAAAGTACCAACATAGTTTAGTCATTCCTGCTCAATAATTGATTGTATAGTGGTTAATTGTGATTCATAGTTATAATAATCCTGGATCCTGGATAGATTGGGTAGTACGACTGTCTATTCTTGACATTGTTCAGACGGATGTATGGGGTAATCTGCTTGAAGCGCATCCGCAGTTCGTTGAAGAAAGAAAGTCAGCATCAGATTCCGGGAATCAAAAGGAATAAACACGTGGCAAAGCCAAAAATCATAAGCCACACTTAGACAAAGTGCCAATGCGGGGGTTTAACAACAAATGTGGTTTACGATGGAAAATGCAGGTAAGAATTATTGCCGAAAATGCAACATTAACCAACAACCGCCGGATGATTATCATATAAATGATATGATAGAATGGTATTATGATGTAGACCACAAAAGATGGAGATAAATCGTTAATAACCCTACCTGCTTTCCTGGGCTTATCCCGTTTAGGATGGTTATGTACTGTTGGGCGGCCATGAACGCTCCCTAGGGAGCCATGAAAAGCCTTAAATTAGCACAAGACTTGGCTAAGAATGGAGCCTGTATGTGAGCGACCAATTGTCCAAAAAGTCAGCGATTTCCAATTGCCAAAGCAATTTCCAGGACCCAAAAACGGATGGGTTAACTCATGTTGTGACCAATTTTGTGCGTTTGTTCCCCCATTTTCACCATAAAGGACCCCTTGGGATCCAAATCTTCGGGGGTTGAGGTCAACAGCCTGCAAAACGTGGACAGCTTCTTAAGTAAACCCATGAGTTGGGATGGTCCGAGCCCCCGGATGGAGATGTTTGTTGTCTGCAAAGGGTCGGGAAAATCAAAAAAAAACACGGTTCATTATAATTTCCCCATGATTATTTCGGCTATGGGTTAACTATTATAGTTGGGAGATAATGGTTAACTATATTTTGGCCATATTGAGATACGCTATCCCCCATTTTTGGAGAAAATTCTATATGATATATCTAAGTGGAAAGGGGATGGTTGACAAGAGAGATCCAGTCTACCAACCAGGGGATGACAGTAACGGGCTTGTGACACTGCGAAGGTGGAAAGCCACATTGATCAGCGACCAATTGACCCTGTTGATTGGTTATTGATGTTATCGGGAATTATGAACGTAGCAGTTAACATCAATAACCAATCAACATCAATAATATAACCTACCCACATAATTCCCTGTTGATTATCCTGTTTATTGGGGATGATTATCCAGTTACAGAAGCAATGGGAATCCCGATGAAAACCAAGCTGAGGTTGGAAGTTCTTCGCATGGCGCCCCTGATCAAAAGTGCTCCCCACGGTGTGGATATGTGGCGCAGCCTATCTGGAGCCGTTGTAGGCAAAATGTCCTTGAGTTTCCATGTTTTTCTGAAAATATGTTAGTTTATTATGACTTTATGAATCGATGATCGAATGACTTGCCGGTGTTCCGTCTATTTCGTTCGTAGCATTCGGGACTGACGGACAAGTCTTTAGAGCACCGTTTTTGGGGCACCAGCATCAACGAAGCATGTGGGAGTCATTGCAGAATCTCTTGCATCATCCATGTTTTTCAACTGGATTACACTCTGGTAAACATACAAAAAGCTATAGAAAATCACCATTTTGAATAGGTAAATCAATTATAAATGGGGTATGTTCAATAGCTATGTTAAATTACCAGAGGGTAATGTACAAATATAGTTTTTGCCATTGTCCAGTCGACTTGTCGACTCGTTCTGTCCATGATGACTCCCGACCGGTTGCTGGTCACCATGCCCCGTGCTTCGAGAACCCTTGGCTTTAACCAGCTTTCAGGACAAGTCGGACAGCATCCCATCAGTTTAGACACATGACTGCTTCGCAGACAGTACAGTAGTTTTTTGGAAACACCCTGACCACATGAATTAAATGCTCCATAGTTAGTCTAGATACCCATGCCACGAACTACCATTTTCCAATTTCTTTGGGACGTGTTTCACCCACATTTGTCAGACGCATTTGTGTTTTCTTCTCGTCATCGCTGCCACAATGCCGGTGATTTGCATCGGTCCCAACCTCAACGTTGCAGCCGATGCCAATGAGAAAATGGGAACACCACCATTGGCTACAGCTACCTATTGATTCAGGGGTACTGCCAGCAATAATACAACAATAATGATAATGATAGGGATATTTTTCGAGTTCAAAGAGTTAGGGACCTCTGCAATCGATCCTCATATTCTGTTCCATCCACCCAGGTCCTATCTGCATTCCATGGTCGGTGATTCCAGCGATCGTGTTCTTCCTCTGGAAGTTTGCCAAACCACTTCTGCCAAAGGAGCTGAGTTGAGAAAGAAGCGGAGAAAATGGTGGGTTGTCCTTGGATTTATCAGCAAAACACCAGGATAATCCAGCATGTCTATGATTTCATGGCTTTAAACATCATGATTCCTCTAGGAATCAAAGTCAATGACAAGCTCCCCCATATTTTGATAAGTTACGTATATGTTTTTTTCCCCATTGCCAGCTAAAGGGAATTGTCCATCATTAAGGATGTGGGTCATGTGGGTCGAAGGAAAGATTTGGGCTTTGGTTGCCGATTAATCTTGTTTGACCCTTTGATGTAGCTATCTCCATGAGTGTACAGCCAGAAATTTGGATGGAAGCCACCAATCGCCATTTCCACGAGGCCATTTCTTGTTCCATGTCAAACCTCACAGCGATGCGAAGCCAGGAGTGGGCTCAAAGCATTGAGAATCAGATGACAAAGTTCATGGACTACTTGCGAGACTTGGGGGTGCGCGGAAATGAGGGTGAAACAATTGGGGATCTTTGGGCCACCCATCAAGAGTCATCATTTCAATGATATCCCTATGATTTGATTCATATCCCCTGCATCCCGCCAGGTACCCGGCTTTGGGAAGAAGAAGGTTGGAAAATGGGCGCATCCAACAGGAAGGAGGATACATTGAGGATATCATAAGGATATGGGATGGACAATGAAGAATGAGGATATTCTCACCAATGAGGATGTAGTGATAGACATAGAGTACTGTCGAAAGTTGTACCTATTAGTGATCTGTGGGGTCAAGAATCCTTGGTTAACATAACTAACCAACACTTTTGAGGATATAATGGGATATAAGCAGCAAGAACGGAGATATTAACGACTAGGTTTTAAAAACACACCCCGTCGATGTTACCTTACTTTCTCTAGATGATATGATGATTCTGTCATTCCTAATAGTTATAATTCTCTAGAGTGAGGATGTTATAGTACATACCTTACTTTCCTATCTCATTCTTAATAGTTATGTTTCCTCTGTTGATGCTTGATATTCCCTATGTTCATCGGTTGCATCCCCATGATTTCATCAGGCGGGCAGCACCAACGGTGCCAGTGGCCCCGTGAAGTTTGGGGAGGCTGCGTGGGGATGGTCCAAATCATGGAGGTTTGTTTGAAACGGAAACCTCCAAATCCTGCGGTTTATCATGTTCCATGGTTGTTTCCTTCTTCTGAATCAAAATAAGCATAGATTGTGGCAGCCCCATTAGATCCACACGCAGCATTGCAAGGTCGGCCATTTAGCCTCTGCAGAACAGTTGGCTGAGCTGCAGCAACGGTCGAAGCAGGCCACGACCTGCCATAATTGCCGGTTGACACGACAAAATTTGGGGGTAAGTTCACCAGGGATATGTAATCAGAACCGGTAGCCTGCTCTGTTTGGGGGTACAGGGGTCTTCACTTCTTGCAGTTTTTGAGTTACCAATCTGGCAATCGGGTTCAGGTTTGATGGTCGCAAACTTCTTTCAAGTTGGGTGGATCCACACTTCTGCTGTTTGATCCTCGCTTGAATCCAGTAAACCCATGGGTCAAGCCGCAAAAAGCTGGTAAGCTGGTATTTTTTCGTATTAAAACCATCCATTTTTGGGAGCTTCAGATACTTTCTTCCATGCCGACAGTGCGTTCCCAAGTCGTGGTATGGGAAACGATTCCCGAATTGTTTGACCTGGAAAAGGTTTTCCAGGTCAAATCCCAAATTCTTGAAATTCATAGTAAAATATAATTAATAGAATCTCAACATTCTATAGTTCATTCATGGCGTATTCATAGGATGTCTTATTTTCTTCACAATAAAATGTCCCCTTCTGCCAAAATTCCCAATTGATTCAAACCAAATTATATATAGATATGTTCCCCGAGAATTTACTGATGTATTGATGTATATGTATATAATATATATATACATATAATATGTAGATATACATATATGTAGATATGCTTTTCCCAAATCCCAAAGCAAATTCAGAGTAACATCTCATAGAATTTCGATTCAATGATAGAGAAATCCCATCTTTCCCCCTTTCCCACAGGAGTCTTGGGCCTTGGTCCTCGACTTCACCGCTCCTTGGTGCAAGCCCTGCCAAGCCATTAAGCCACGCTTCCAGGTGCGGGGAAAAATGGCGAATCCTTGGGAAAAATGGTGGATGTCTGGGGGGAATATGTTGGGAATATGGTTTATAAATCCCATTAAGTTGCCAGTTATATCTACCATAATCCCGTAAAGTTAATGGGATTTATAAACCATATTCCCATTATAGTTATATGGTTTATATGGGCCATTATAGTTATATCTACCATAAACCATAGTTACCCTCTGGTGATTTGTTACATAGCCATGGTATAGATGGCCCATAGAAATAGATGATTTTCCCAGCGAACGAAACCTCCATTTATTTGGGGGATTTTCCATGGCTATGTTAAATAACCAGATGGTATATTGGGAAATATGCTGGGAATATATGGTTTTCATGGCACTTGGTGGAGTTTTATGGACTTATATTGGAAATGTCATGGAAACATGATGGGATATACTAGGAATAGATGGAATTATATGGAAATTATATATATTGGAAGATTATTGCTGGAATCATCTGTTGGATAATGAAGATGCGAAAATATGTTGGTGTAGGGTGCCAGAGTTTTGATCCGTAGCCATCTTGAAAATCCAATGGAAACAATTCATCCTTCTCACTGTCACAGTTTCTGTAACAGTAACAGAATCTGTTTCATTGGTTCATTTGATATCATTCGAGTGGGTCACAATTAACTCCCCTAAGAGTCAACTCCCCCAAAAATTCATCGTTCCACAGCAAAATATAATATGTGTTTCCCAAAAAAAATAGATGGTATAGGATCAATACCAAAAAATCGTCCGCATGCCCAACCTCCAACCTGTTGTTGCTCCATCCTGAGGAGCTTGCTCGTCAGTATCCTCAGGATTGCTTCCTAGAGGTCTCTCGGGATGGAGAAAGCAACGGTGGTACGGTGTGAATTCACCAACTTTCCACGGTGAAAACCCAGGGCGTCCGGCTTCACTTTTCTCCAAGAAAACGATCCATGACGCATGGATATCCCGATTTACAACTGCAGTTACAACTTACAATTATGATATACATCATCATACATCCCAAAAATGGATTGTCACTGGGTTGTATCCTACCAACGTGGGATCCACAACAGTACACCATCCCCCCTAACCCACAGGGGGCCATCAAGAGTCATCCCAAGGTGGGTGTGGCGGATCCCTTATGAAAGGGAAACTCAAATATAGCCAGACCATGTTTGTGTGCCCCACTATTTAAGATGCATTCAGGCACATATAATTTGCTACACTGCTACACTTTTGTGTATGCAAGCAGTGATACAAGGCCACAAAGACAGCTAGATTTCCTCCGACTGTTGGAACCGGAAACACATGCCATGGATAAGTCATGGAGAAGTAGGAAAGAACATGGGGATCATGAACCGAAGACCGCAAAGAACAGCAATTCAGGCGTCACCTCAATGAATCAAGCTGGTTGCTTCAAGTTCTATCCTTGAGTAATGATATGCCATTCTATGCCATGTTGGTGGTGCAGCTATGCGTTTTGCTTAATGTTTACTGGTTAAGATTGAGTCTGTACTCAACAGCTCAATTCGCCCACGTTTTGGGCTCAGTTTTTCTTGTTGCTATGCGGGATAGTCGTGGACTCGCTGATCCGGGTCACTAACCAGTGGCTGCCTGGGATGCACATTGAAGATGAGGACTATCAGAGAGGATATCTTGGGGAAATTATGATGGATGATATGTCAAAATCAACATTTATGCCACATTTATGCCATAAAATGTTGAGTCGCCCATACTACTGTACATAGTTCATAACAAGAATAAACCCATGAGTACAGCGATTGCCTATTACCGGGTGTTGGTTCAAGTCATGAATTAGGGGAAAGGACATTAGACTATTGAGGAATAGTTTTGATGGTTCATTAGAGCATTACTATCTATTTTTTTCATTGTCATCAATAATTAACAGGAATCATCCATCATCACCAAGATTCATCAATAAATCATGAATATTTATCAATATTTATCAATATTCATCGAACCATCGATTTTGTTTCTTCAAATTCTCTGTTTGTTGTCAGCAACTGCCAGGTGAACGCTGACGATTTGGATGACGTAACGGCCAAGTGTGGTGTCCGGGGTCCTTGCTTAATCAACCCAAAAGTTTGGTGTCATCAACCATCTAATGGAATTTGGATACATGTGTTTCTTATCATACATTAGTTAAAAAATTATGTTCCAAAAACTTCAGGGTGGTTCGATAATTTTCAGCGGAAGTAAGTTGGAATCAATGACAAAAAGTTGAGTTGAACCAGAGAAAATGTAGGGATTGATGAACTGAAAATGGAGATATAAGACAGAAACATACCAAAGAAATGGATGTAAAGAAACATTACTTGGGGTTTGAACCCACAACTGACGAGATTGCAGCAACTCTTTGTGCAGGACCCACCCATAAGCCACTTAGAAGGCCATGTATACTGCTTTGTGTGAGATATCTTGGCTCAATTGAGAGGGCTAGCCATTGCGCATTGTTGCTTGAACAGGCATGATGAAGTCGTTCCTGTCTCTTCTGTTGTTGCCACTGTGCCTTGCACAGCCTGAGTGGTGCAAATGGGTTCCCCTGGCCTCCCAGCAGTACGTGCCAGCATGCAGTGGCTACGCATATCCAAGCTACTATGGGTACTCATGTGCCAGCTGGTGTCAGTGGGTACCAGGACCATCTTGGGGATATACTCCCGCATGCACCGGCTGCTATCAACTCTACTCCGGTCACTACAAGTCAGCAGCACCTCCCAGCACCGTGGCGAAGACAACAGAGAGCGGTTGCAAAGCTTCGTGCCAGTGGCTCTCAAAGCCGTCTTGGAACAGCACCTCAGATTGCATGAAGTGCGAGCAACCTTTGGTGCTTGAAGCCAAAGAGTCTGAAGAGACTGCACCATCCCCGCGCTTGAAGGTGAAAATGCAATGGCAGCGACCGGATTGGTGCAAATGGGTCCCTCTGGGCTCTTTGCAATACGTGGGCGAATGCACTGGGTCAGCTGTTGGCAGCACTGCCGGCACTTCTGGACTGTTTGGCTGCACCTACTGGTGTGGATGGAGCCCTCCTTCAGCTTGGCAGTACATCCCCGAGTGCCAGCAATGCTCTGCAGGAATTCCAGATGGATCTACTATGGCCCCAATGGCTGGGTGCGCAAACTGGTGTCAATGGGTCTCCCGTCCTTCCTGGCAGTACGTGGGAGGCTGTGTAGGTTGTGAGGCCTTGGCAGCCAACTCAAATGCGAACGAAATCCAGCCATGAGGCTTTCCTGTCAGCATCTGTCAGCATCTGTCAGCTATGCAGAGCCTGTAATGATAATGTAAAGTTTGCAATTTGAAAAACTTTGGAGCTGATGTACAGTTTGGATCGCAGCTTGGTTCCATGGACCTGCAAGGCCTGGTCACGCTTTTGTTCTGCCTAGGAAGTCGGTCTTTCGATGTAACACAGGAAAGGCTGGCCCACGGCTGGGAGTGAACCCTTCCCGTCTTGTCCCGTCTTGTCACAATGACAAGCTCTTGCACATTCGAGAGATTGGACTTCGAAGGGGCGAATTGATGCAATGAAAATGCACACATGTTGAGCTGGTGTGGAGGGTGACCCAAGATATAGCTATAGTAGGCTATAGGTTCTTTGATATTCTATGGATCATCTTTTCCAAAATGTCCTGTCCCTGCTTGGAAGGCTGATTCCTTTGGGGTTGAAATCTGCCAGGAAGCCGATACCAAAAATCCCTGTGCCAAAGCTCCCACCTCTGAGGTCATGGGGCTTCCAACCTTTCAGATCTATCGAAACGGTGAGCAGGTCACCAGCAGCACAGGCAAGGCTGGTCGGATGGTTAGATGGTTCACAGCCAACGGTAGCCATCAGTTGGGTGAAAATGAGGTTTTAAAAGCATTGATTCTGGGGTAATCACATGTCATCACCCGATGTTTTGAAATAAAAACCAATATGGTTTACTTCCCTTTTTTGTTGCAGATGTACGTCTGAACAATGAAACCAGTCATTGGATGGGCCCATCTAGAGCAAGAAGCAACCACTTTGGTCAAGATTTGTGACCTGATTTCCATCACTGGGACCATCCGCATGTCCCAGCCCTGTTTGCAGACAGTGCTGGTGAGCTGAGCCTAGAAACTTACCTGATCCACTCGCTCTTAACAAGAATCAAAGTTTCTTGTTGGTCCAAATAATCGTCCGACGCCAAAAAAAAGGTCTTGATGAAGCCGGTCTGGTAAAGCTCTTGAGTGAGGATCTTAGCGCTTCTTCTGCGTGGTTCTTTCACACCGTGACCGCTGGCGTATACCGCATTGTTGCTGATGGTGTGGCTACAACATGGAAATAGTGAATAGTTTGAACGAATAAGCAATGAATATATACATTGAATACATATACACAGTGTATGTGTGTAATATGTGAATATGAACTCATGTAATGATGATATCAATAGAAACAGTGAATGGTTTGAACGGCCTCAGGTGATCATCTTGGACCCGTGGGCACCAAGAAGGGACAGTGAGGCACCGGAGCCACATAGGTCCACAAAGGGGGTGGGGAAACCCTCAATTATGGCTATTTTAGTGGGGAGAAAAGGGAAAAACCTTGGGAAGGGTGTTTCCCTTACAATTTTCGGACACATCCGAATATATGGGTAGCTTTGTCAACTGAAAATTTAGTTGGGTTGGTGGAAAATCTTCAGGAAAGGATTGTTTCCCTCCAAATACAGGTGTCTGAAGAAAAATCTAGGAGAAATTGGTATTTCACCAACCACCCTGAGGATATTGACCATTTGGACCACATGGAAATCAAGAGGACAATCAGCAGACATGGTCCCCCCCGTCCAAAGTTCTGGTGAATGTGTTTCATGTATTCACCCGATAACCCTCCAGGTGAAGCAGCTTTTGGTCAACCAGACCAGCGGAGCTGAATGGGCGGAAGCACGAGGAAAATCCTCAATGAAAAACACGCGCGCTGAGCAGTTCGGCTGCGCAAAATCAGCAGTGAGCTGTCCTTGCCTGCTGTGAGGATACAACATAGGGATGGGTAAGGGTAAGGGTAAGGTATGGTAATTACGGTACTAGAATGAAGCAAAGCAACAATAGTAGAACGGAGTCATATAAACATCTATATAATTGTATGTATATATATACATATATACATTGTATACCAGATAGACAGGAGTATTCACTGAGTATTCACTGTCTCTTTGTTTGATATCACCAGGTCATTCAGGTCCTCAGTGGAAGCATTGGAGGAAGGGTCTTTTGAGTAACTGTGGTGGAAGGAGAATATAGCATGTTTGTACCCCTCAAAAGGATCGAAAAATTCTTGTTAACTATCTGAGTAGGATTTTACTTGTCTACCTGTCTACCTTTTTGATGTTGGCAAAATCTGGCTGTGGGTAGTGGTTCAGGATCTGTTTGTGGGTTTGTAATGCGTTCATGGGCTTCAGCGAACCCAGAATATGTTACACTCTCGATGCTATCCCACTGGAAGACAAGAAACATGTGTTGTTCGATGATTTCTGACCTTCATGCAATTTCCACTGCAAAAAGGTTGCCCCACATGCCGAAGGGAAGGTAAAGGTCGTTGCCAGGAGGAACCATTGGAACCATCTAAAACGGCTGTTTTTTGCCGGGGTTGGCTCCAGCACAAGCCATGGGGACAACATGTGACCGTTCATGGTCCCATTGAAATCATGCTGTGTTCATTTGTTGTGGTGAATAATTCACCATGCTCGGTATATCTCGGTATTCTCTTTAGGTTTCCCACGAAACAAGAAACGGTTGTTTGACAGTCCAATCTCACCAAGCGATTTTGAGCATGTGGCCACAACCAGACCCATATCCCTTCAAGAGACTGACACTTTAAAACACAACTGTTTGAAAATCGGCCAAGTTGATGATATAATGTGACTGAACGAAATATTCAAGCACTTCATCCCAATGATTTGGGTGAGGCTCAACCAACCAGACAAGGTCATGTGTGACAATCAAACAGCACCACAAGCGACAGCGATAGCGACCCTAATTTTGGTCAGCCATGGCAGAGGACCGGGATTTCTGGGACCATGGGATCATATTCAGCAGGGTACCAGGTTAGTTAGTTCGTCCATTCACCACTCTGGAGCCCATCTTTGTAGTTTCAAGTGGTTCTGTTTGCCCTTCAAGTTGGTGAAATTCCCCATTTATTTGTTTATGATGTTCATACCCACGGTTCTTGTTGGATAATATCAGCCGCGACATGTTCCTTTGGTGCTGTTGGAGGAGGTGAAGGCGCACCCGTTTCTGTTCGAGGATTCCTTCCAGGCACTTCTTATGGGAGTTTGTGTGTGTGAACACCCCAGATGTTTGAAGTGTTTTGGAGGGAGTGTTGTAGAAGCCGTATTTTTTGGACATGTTCCATGATGTCTTGTCCAAAAATTCTAGATACTCATCCTGGGACAAATATGTTTGGTATGTTTAGGACGGTTTGAAACCACCAATGATAATTGAGCCAGTTGAAGTGGTGGATGCTCTTCCCCCTGGCAGGTGAAAAGTCAGCAGCTCAGGGACCGGGAGAAGATTTCTGTCCTAAGATCCGTCCATGAATACCCATCATTCATGATCAAGGACCCAGTACTGTTTATTACCATTCTTATGATGGTTATCAGAATTCATAATCATAAGATATCATAATATCATAGGCATTATTCATTACTGTCACTATTAGCAATTCCTTTTAATGATTGATAGTATCCAGCCACTATCCCAATTTGGATGTCTTATTGTAGCTCATTATATAAACATTCTGTCCCCATTTCCTCCGCTCAGCTGTGGACAACTCGCGCTTCGAGCGTGCTGGACGTATGGACTGCGAGTCCATCAGCTTCGCCAGCAACAACCTGGAAATCGACGCTTGGCTGGGTAAACACCTCTGGTGTATTGGGGCATTTGCCAATGTGAATAGAAAGTTATTGATGGGTTCAAGCCTGACACTTAGATGTTTGATATTTTTTTAGGGGATTAGATGGGTAAACACCAGAGTATCTTGCACTCAGCCCTGAAGCTTTGAACCGCTGAACCTTTGAGAATCAACGAAGCAGGAAGTTGGCAGCTGAAAGTTGGAATGGCTTCACTAAATGTCATTGGGATAGTTCAGCCGCGAAGAAATGATCCATTTGGGAATGTTGGACCCGAAAATCTCACCCAAAATCGAAATGCTTCACGCTCCAAAGTTTGGGTTTGCCCCCAAGTTGGTGGACGTCACGTTTCATTCCAAAAATGGGGAGAGAATGCACATCATTCCTTGGAGGTGATCAGGTTTGAAGTCAGGCCAAAAAGCAATGAGGTTCAGAATAATTCCCCATATCACTATGTGGGGTTCTAACTTTTAAAGTTTGTTGTCAGAGTTGTCCCAATCAGAATTTGCAAACTGGAAAAAAACATGTTGATTTTGCTGGTAACATCCCTCATCCCCCAGGTTGTAGCCATTCAAACACCCCTGGGATGACCCTCCATGACCCCAGAGCTCTGAGGATATCAACAACGTGATCTACCCGGTGTCCCCGAGCGAAAAGATCTACGTGGCCATCACCAACAACGTGAGTCCTCCAGATGATCCCAGAGCACTCAAGTCTTCCCGACCTGTTGGGAGATGGAGGTTGCCATGGTTAGAAATGCCAGCTGCGGATGGACAGTTTTCAAAATCAAAAAATGCAGTTGGAAAAAAAGGTCATGTTTTTGCTGCAAGGGTCCAGGAATGCCATGTTTGTCAGTCGCTCTAGGAATGAATGTGACCAGTTACCAATTGCAAGAACCCATGGCAGTGAGCTTCAAAAACATAATATCCAGCAGGTGATGGTTTGAGAGATATGCTGCAGGAACCCTCTATGTTTACCCAGACCATCTCACCGTTTCAAACAACTTTCCCTCAAATCAGGGCAACTGGGTCAAATCCGCTTTTTACGCGCCAGCACGGCCTATGATCACGACCCACGGCTCCTTGGGTCCTCGGTGATGGACCAGTTCGACTATGTGATGTTTGGCAAGGCGCCATGTGCCATGCGATGTCGCTGCGCTTGGACCATGTTTTTTTGAAGGTGGTTGTACCAAGGGGTGTGTGCATAAAAGGGGGCGAAACAGAAAGACTAAAGAACTTGTTTCCCAAAAAAACCAACAATCAGTTCTTGTTGCGATTTTGCAGGTCCACTGTTTTCTCACACCGGCCTTGCACATTCCACAGGTTTCAGATTGAGACTGGTTGATTTTCCATGGCTCCTGTCTCCAGGTCTACAAGAAAGAAGTGAAAAAGGAAGATAATTTGGCGGTGCGTCACCAGGGAGGGAACGATGTGGGGCCCCACCAAAACGGTCCGAGTCTTCTTGAGATGTGGTTCAAATTGTCAAGGAACATGGAGACCGCTGGCTGATTTGTTTCAAGTATTTTTTACATGTCCATCCTTGCAATGAGAAATCATCAACAAACACTATGGCGCAACCACCAATCCACTGGCCATTTCGCCCTCGTGACAGGTGGTATGGGCATCCTATGGTGGATTGTTGATGAAGTCTCTGCGCCCAGAGATAGGATGCCAAGAGCTTTCGAGCTGCCAACGAAAACATGTGAAAAAAATGGATCAAAGACCCGAGTTTTGGAAGGTTCTGCAATCCGGTTTTCCCTAAAAAGAACGTAATTACGAATGTGTTTCTCATCTCCAACAAAAAATATCAGGTTTTCAAAAGGAAAAATATCTCCAGCTTCGTGATGTGAATCTCGCCTGAGGCTCCGCGCAGAAGCAGCACAGCTGAATGACCGACTGCTGGTGTTTTTGTCCGGTGGAAAGGGGTCGGAATCCGGTCTTCGCACGAGATGTTTGGTTTTTGGATGTTTTTTGGTATGAAATTATGTTCTTTTGTTTCTTTTGGACCCCGATTCTTGACTGACCTCATCCTCATCAAGAAATTTGGGCAGATGATGGCAAATTCACCAACACTGCTGGGGGTGATTTTGCCGGTAAAACATGGAAGTACAAACGTCAGGGGAATACAACAGAGATAAATGAAACAAATAATATTGGGGATAATAGTAAAAAATAGTTGTAGTACTGGGCACATTGTTGGTTGATTGGTGGTTTCTTTGTTTGTGTTTGCATCTCTGGGATGATTTGCCACACTTGGTATAACCATCAGCCAGATCCAACCTCAATCAATTGGGATTTGTTGCAGCACAGTGGGTACCTCCATTCTTTACGTCTTCTGGGGTTCTGCTACCATATTTTTTGATGGGACAAATGTACACATATGTGAGTAAATACAGGAACCCCTCCTTCAACCAAGAGAAAGTATACATCAGAATTTTGTTCTGGAAATTGATCAGCTTTCGGTGGTTTCTGTCATGCGCAGGACTTTCATCTGAACGACAGCATTTACTTCATGATGCGAAAGGTTGACACAGAGGATGTCTCTTAGATGACCTGGACCACCCTGGGCGGCCAACCGCAAAACGTCCCAGCGGCCTGCGGTGTTGTGACATTTTCATTGGTGTTTCACTTTCAATGTTTGGGGATCAAACGTCTTGGGGGGTTCACACGGCCAATGAGTGGAATGATTTTGATGGTATTCTGATTTTTTGTCCAAGTCATTCTAAATCATTCCAAGTCTTTGGATGCTATATGATGCTATCACCTTGTTGATCATCACCTTGTTGATAATCCTGTTTTGCTTCTCACTTTCCCCTTGGTATCCCTTGAGGGTCATTCAGTTTTGATGGTGTAGCACCGTCGAGTGTGTGCTGGTGGGGTGGCTGACGCGTGTGAACCTTTGAAGTACAAGGTGAGTTGATCTGTGTTGCTCTGTCCTGCAGTAGTCAGTTTTTTCTTGCACCCGAGAAGTCCCCGCAGCATTTCAGAATCAGTCCCAAAGTTCAAGACAACGACAAAAATTGAGGCAAATAATGATGCAAAGTCCCAGATTTGGCCGAACATTTGCTTCCAAGAACCAAATTTTGGGGATCATTCCTTACTGGGCAGCTTCCACTGTCCCAGTTGCCCCAAAGCCAGCAACTGGCCTCTGGTGCCACGTCTGAAGGGACAAGTGTTGCAAGTGGTTGCAACCGTTCGCTGGCCATGTATTCAGCGAATGGCAAATGATTATGTTTTCTGCTTACATCTATGTATTGGTTAGAATCTAACTGCTCGTCCATATAAATACTGAAGGCCACGTTCCATTTACATATTTGTACCAAACATGTACCAAACATGTACCAAACAACAGATACTTTTTTGGCCGCGCTCAGACATGAAGAAGTGGTTGGTAGCCAGCCTTTGTGAGACTTTAACTCTCAAGGCACCATGGGGTTGCCAGCAATGCCCAAAAGGGAACACTTGGGAATACTACAAAATGGCAAGTTTGATTTTGAAAACAATGATGGTTGGATACCGGTTTTAGGACACGGAATTCCTCTTGTCCATTTGTTTTTCGGACAAAGCCAAATAAACAAGGTAGATAGATGTGAACAGATGTATAATAAATAGATGTGTGGGTCTGGAATCATATGCATCATATGCCCTATGAAATCAGAGACAAGATTGTTCTGCAGCAGCGGTCGGAGCAGCCTGCGGTATGGTCTGTGACAAGTCGATGCGCTTTGGATCTTCATCACCGGGCCTATCATGATTGTCGTCGTCGTCATCATAGAAATAGTAAGAATGATACTGATTGTTTAAATTTAAATGTAGTAGAACCATAGTGATAATACTGATCATCATCATACTGACCAGACACCTTTCTGTTTAGACTTGCTTTACGATCAAAGGAGCGACAAATACCTTCTTCGAAAAGCATACAGGCCAACTGGACTACTACGGACATCTGAAGACAAGAGCGACACTTAATTAGTTGATGTTGGATACTTGATTGCAACCATCCAACCCCACCCGGAACAGGTATGTTCCTACTTGCCTGCAGTCCACACTTCTCTGAATTTTGAGGCATCCCGGGAAGCTCAAAGAAATCACCATCAGGACAGAATCCGAAGATTTGCAGATGACTTTCCCAGTGCTGATGCTTGCATGATTGAATGGTTGGCAGGGGAAGCACCACTTATATTGTCTCTAACACCAATGGCTGTCAAGTTACGTCATGCATTCATGACTATGATGACATTGCAACACACTCTCATGGAATCGAGTTTGCAGGCACACAAGTGGAACCTGTGGAAGGATAGTATCCAGCTTTGCACCAATGATTTTATGATTTTTCCTTGGAGTGAGAAAGTTTCTGCCAAGATTCCAGGTACTCGGCCCAAGCAAACGATTGGAAGATAGATCTCCCGAGGATGGCAGCGGCTGTAGATCCAACATCCGCAACTCCCTTTTCGCTTCCTGGACCTTTGTTGCGAGCAATCTTCAAATACAACTTCCCAGTGAACATGTTGATGGCAGTTGCCACTTGCAAGCATCTTCATGCCACTCTGGCAGAGCAGCTGAAAGCTGCAGTGAGATTTCGGAAGACTGAGTGGGTGATCTTGGGAGAGCTTCGAACAGCAAACTTGAACAACCGGGCCGGCCAGATCGTTGGAGTGAAGCCAGAAGATTCCAGTCGATGTGCTGTGCAGGTGGATGGATTGAGTTGCAAGTTGCAGAACCAAATGAGACTTATGGGGCATGCCATGGCGGAGACTCGAGAAGTTGGATCCCGCATGGTTGGAGTCTCCCGCTTCAAACTTTACGCTTTCCACTCCTCCAACCGTGGCATGTTGGCGGCTGTTCGCCTGCATACAACAGGGGAGATAGTTATAGGCTCTCTGGAGGGGAAGTATGAAGAAGTCACTGCTGACAACGGCAGCAGACCTATCTTCACCTCCGAAACCAAAATTCCCAGAGAGCTTGCCATGTTCGCAGAGAAGCAAGGGCAGAGCCCCTTGATGGCTGATTTGGGGCGACCGATTCTCTTGCGCCAAGTCGTTCCCCTGAGCAAGCTCCGTGAGTCTGAATTTGACAAATGTTCTCCTTCTGCCCAGCTACGCATACATGATAGACACGGCCCCCCGAGACACAACTTTGGATGGCTCGGTGATCCAGGTCCAACAGTGGTTGCTTGGCTGGATCAGGCGGACTTCACACTGGCAGACATGCGCCAGGTCTGGAGGTTCAATGGAAAAGTGAGGGCCTTCCATGGAAATTGTTTTGATTGCCGTATATTGTCCGACCAAGACTTGCAGAACATGTGGCAAGAGTCAGCCATGGAACCTGTCACTGAATCGGTGTGTCATGATGAGAGCCCGGCCAAAATCGAACCAGATGAAGCAAGGACAGTGGTCGAAGTGCAACAGGCATCAACCATTTCCCATGACCGCATCCCTTCCAGTGTGGCTGAGCTGGCTTGCGTTGTGACATTCCACCGTACCCCTGAGGCATTGGACCGTGCCCTTGGGCAATCTGACCTGGGCCGGCGCTTGCATGAAATGGGTCAGACCTTGAAACCCGCCTGGGCCAACGGTGCGAAGATCTTGGTGGAAGGATTGACAGAAGAGACCTGGACCAGAGCCTGTCAGGATGCAGGATTGACCGAAGACCTACGTCCTGGTGATGTGGTCCTACCAACCAATGCCTTGGCCAGCATTCTCGGAGAGATTCAGAAGATTCCGCACTCCTCACGGCCACGTCTGAAAGGTGGCAAGGAGGGGATTTCGATCCCAGATCTGTCTCACTTCGCAGATCTTTCCGACGCTAGGCCAGGGCCGTCCAGCAGTGTGAGTTTCAGTCAAGATTCCTCGCTATCTTCCGATGCCTCGGAGACTGGATGGTTGGCCTTCATCGATGGCTTGCGGGACAAGATCCTCCATGTGCCAATTCCATCAGGCTACACATCTCTTACCTTCGTTCACCAGCCTGAGGAGGCGCCAGTCACGCCACGGAGCATGGTCACAGAATCGGATTCAGGGAATGCGGGAGTCAACCTAGTTAACCCTCGCGTCTACCAATAGTTTGCTTTGCTGAGTAGGAAGTTTGAGCAAGATGTGCCTGTCATTATGTGCCTTTGTGAGGATTCTTTCCACGAACCAGCAGGGTTTTGGGTGATTGTGTCGACAACTATCCCCAAACTCTTCCTTTTTTGGCCATGGGACTGATTCACTGCGCAGCTTTATTGCTACGTGCGGCACACTTTCATTCAGCACGGGTCTTGCTCACGAAATCTCGAGGCGTAAGCCACTTGTACAGACACTGTAGAGAGGAATTCTTCACAGCAGCCCAGAAGCTTGACATCCAAACACCCAGCAACTTCCGTGGCTTCTCAGCTTTGGTTTGGGGTGGTTCAATTTTTTTGCATCATTAAGATACCATTAAAATATCATTGAAATATCATTAAGTTGCGGCAGATTTTTGCGTATGAGTGATTTGCTTTGTTTTTAATTGTTTTGATCACTTTGGTTCTCCTGCCATTGTTGGTCTTGTTCTTGTCCGGAAGGTTGCTGGGTCACGCCAGGGGATGCTAGGGGATGCAGTGCATGGTGCGGTGACTCATGTTGCTTTGGCATGCGTCACCTGCGCGCATTCCACACGGCCGTCCGGAACCTGGATTTGTCATCAGCGGGCCAAAAACCTTCGCACCGCGGTGACCCATGGTTTTTGAACAAGTTTGACACCATTGTTGGGACAGGATGTAATGTGATTACAGCATCTTTAGCAGCGTGATGATTGCACCAACCATCCTCAATCAATTGGGATCAGTTGGAGCACAGGCCACCAGAATTCAGTGTTTGAAACTGCCCAACTTCTGGCAGTGTTTGTTGCCTTTCGAATCATGCCCCCGCTGCAGGACTTTCATCAAAGGATGTCTCTTAGACGAACAACCACCCCGGGCGACCAGCAACCACAAAACGTCTGAGCGGTTTGCAGTGCTTCGACGTTTTTCTTGTTGTTTTACTGTTCGGGGGATTGAAGGTTTAGGGAGGTTCAAATGGTTGATGAGTGGCATGACTTGGGGTGTTCAATGGTGTTGTGTTTCTTCTTGTTGGAAATCAATCAGTGGATGCTGTGACCTTGTCGTTTGTCATCTTCATCTTCTCATCATTCCCTCGGGGGTCACTTGGTTTTCTCGGATAGCCGCCATTGAGTGTGTTGTATGTATTTTGGTTTGACAGCTGCGTATGAACGTTTGAAGTAGAAGGTGAGTTGATCTATTTTGCATTGTACTGCCCCCTCTGCTTCTCCCTTGTGTTCAGCCTAAAAGTTCCCGCAGCGTTTTAGGATCAGTTGCAAAGTTCAATCAGCACAAGCATTTGTGCCACTACGCAAGTCCCGCACTGACTATACCCGTATTTGCCACAAATTCAGCAGGAATCCACCCTCACTGGGCCTCAAAAAAACATCGGCAAACGGAATCCCAAAGCAGTTTCCAGTGTCCAACACCAACTGCCCCAACTGGGCTGTTCATCTCGTGCGTTTGTGGCCAGTTCATGACTGGCAGGTGGGGTTCTGGCGTGACATGTTCACGGTCTGATGAGTGAAGGAAGAACCTTTTGTTGATGTGTATGGTCGCGGTTCATTCAATGATTATACGAGTTCCAGATATGCCCGGGATGTTTTTGAACCGGAAGATGGCTTGGTCAGTTTTGCATGGGCAGCGGAATGTAAGGAGCTGGATTTTTTGACAGTTTACTCTCTCCACCTACTGGTTAACAAAAAGGTCCCTGCAATGTTTCGCTATAAAATCAACCCATCAATTTTGGGTTAGATCACCACCCTTTTATTGTTAATAATGTCAAATAACATGCACTTAAGACTCAAGACGCTTAAGACCCTTCCTTTTTCTTTCCCCCAACCGTTTTTGTTGGTTAAGCGATTGCATGGTCATGGGAATCCTGGCAGGCACCATGATTTGGGATGCCAGCGATGCCAATCCCATGCATCGCCGACTTCCGGCGGAGGTTCATGGCTGGGATGAGGACAAAATGATCCGGAAGTCATTAGTGGTCTTTAATGGGGAAACCAATGGTTAGGGTGATCTCCCATTTTAAGAAACTTCCATAAACTTCCGTACAACTGTTCGGAAGCGAAATCCATTCCAAATAAAGGAATATGCACCGATTTGAGTTCGGCTTTTGAGCTTTTAAAGCCGCAAATTGCTGCACAAGCCCCACACCCTCCTCGGTCAGGTGGTGTCGCGACGCCGGAATGAGCAGAAGCCAAAGACCGAGACCAAAGAAAAGACAGATGAGGCTGGGACTGGGATATCCCCTAGAAGACCGAAATTCTGTAGTGGTATGAACTCAAAATCACTAGATATGGGTATGTTTGAAAATTGGCTATGGGATCATAGTGATCAATTAATTACTGAATTTTGGAGGTACCCAAAAAAAACAGACAAACAACCACCAGATCGGGAAAGATCTCCAGTAGTATTGGTATCTCCAAAGATTTTGCAAAAATACCTCCATTTTTTGGATACCGAAAATCATGAATGAGAACATTACCGAAGATATCCAAAACTCATTATTAATTACATTAACTATATATATATAGACTGGATTTCGATTAATCGCAGATTAATCATGGATATCTTCCCCCCGTGGGTCCCATCTTTCCGAAAAAGAATCGCAGGTCACCGTGGATTTAAAGACGGCCATCACCCTGAAGCCCGAAGCACGGACCAAGTGGCTGAGCAAGGCAGGGCGAAAGGTTGACCGGTTGACCCTTAAAAAGACGGGGCGTCACGTCATGAATGAAATCAAAAGGAAAAATTGGGGAAAATAAAGGCCAAAAATGTCAAGAAAATCCTAAGTTGAAGATTGTTATCCATAAATTGTCCATAAATTACCAGTTAAAAAATCCAGCGTTTGAAGTGTGGCTGGCAGGCCTGCGCCATGGTGGAGTCGGGTAAGGCGAAACCTACGGATCTCTATGACATCATCACCAACCGCAACTTCGACGACTGAAAAATGCTGGGAATCACCAGCAAAATCTGGGACTTCACCCATTTTTTCCCAGAAAAATGTTGGATTTCCAGGAAAAGTACGTATTTTTTATGTGTATATCGCCACTTGGGATCAACATAATATAGACTATAGTTAAGGTGAGGGGACCAGCATCCAACCAGTGAAAATAGGTCATAAAGGATGGAACCAACAAGATGAACTTCAGTAACAAACAGTGAACATCTTTGGCAACGCGCGGATAAGATTAAAAAGATTAAAAAAAATGTTGATATCCAAGGTTGAATGGTCAGATCCCTCCAATGGTCTCCATTTAGTCCTATCCGCGATGGATTGCCCGATATGGATCGTCCAACTGTACACCTTTTTGCAAACTCCGAAGATGTTTCCTGACATGTTTTTTGGGGGAAATAGTTTTCACACCAATCCTATCGTTGGACAGGAAGGGATGTTCCTCGAAGTTTTCTTCCATGCCACGATGGCCCAGGTAAGTTTTCAGGTGGCTTGTCCATGGCTCAGTCCAAGGTTCAGAAGGAACTCACAACAGTTCTCTGAAAGGAGGGTATCCAAGAGTAAATTGCGTGATTACCATGATTTTGTTCACTTCCCCCCCGGTTTGCCATCATTTCTCCCATTAGATATCTATTTCTTACCCAGTGGTGTCCTTTTTTTTTCCTCAGAAAGCCATGGATTGAATTGGCGAGGCCCGATCGGGTTGGGCGAAAGCTGGCGAGCATCTTGAAGGAGAGCCAAGGTCTCAGATGGGGAGTTGGTGGTTTCTGGCACAAAAACTGGGACAGAGATGTGACGCAACAAAAATGATACAAAATGTTGGTTTAAACGAGTTAAAAGACCGGGCAAAACACATGTATAAATATTATAAATGCATATAGATGCTTTATAAATATCACTTGGTGTGTGGAATATGATCCAGGAATCCAGTAATTCAAAAGTGTACTCATAGCAAACAAAAAGTCGGGATGCAGCCAGACATTGATAAACTGCAGCTGAGGCTTTTCGATTTTCTCGGACAAACAGCAGCGACGACCTGAGAGCAATCAAAATATGTTTCGCTCGTTGAGGTTTTCTGGTTGCAAATACTTTTCATGTAGATGTCATGTTGCAATACTTTTCTGGTTGCAATACTTTTCATTTTTGTCTATGATTCTTCTGACCCTCACTGAGGCGCTACTTGAATTCCACCGAGAGCCCCGTGCCAGTTCTTTGGCAAAATGGACAGGAGCCGTGAGGTGAATCCTTGAGAGTAAATTTGGAATCAATATTTTTCTGGCCACATCAGGAGGATAGTAAGCCCTTCCAATTTGGGGTACATAATTATGTCCCTTATCCATTTGGCTGAGATTTTTGTAGGTGATTGATGATTTCATGGTTGTTCCCTTTTTCAACCTTGCCAAAAAAAAATGGTCCGAAAATTCGCACCATGGTCCATGGGGGGTTGAAATGTCGCACCGCCCAGATGCACTTGGCACGAAGCGATGATGAAGATGAGGATGAGCCACCCACCAGCACCACCAGGATTCAGGCCAGTGAGTGGGTAGTTCAGACGTAAACCATCAAGTGCTGTCCAACAGGATAGATTGAACACTAAATCATCCTTAAATTATTACAAAATCCAGTGTGTGTGGTTTTGTTGATGCTTAATCCCTTATAATCACCATTAAATCACCATTAAAGCACCTTTTGCACCTTGAAATCACCATTCTTGGGCCAGATCGGACATGTTTGAGGCTTCCCTTCCCTTGCAGGTGACCAAGCCGTCTGAGGAGCCGCCACCCACGGTCCGCTACTCCAAGGAGGTGGTTTTTCGGTATCCCTACATCGACCACAACAGAGATTTAAAGGGGAGTTACCCCGATACCAAGTAAGGTGGGATATAGTACTGGGATATATCACCAATATGATAGTTGTGTTTGCGAGTGATTTAACATGATTTAACCTCCCAAATGTTATGGCTATGACATAGTAGGGAACATTATGTTATACCATCAAACTTGAGGGGGTTTACCCTAAGTTTTCAGACAAACCCCATATGGGGGATATGATATGTAGCTGATATGCCCAACAATGATTCGGATATGAGCCAACAAAAAATTTCAGGACTGGCCACTTTAATTGGGGATGGTAGCAACAAATACAGTCATTTCGACAACTAACATTGGATCTTATGACCCACTAAAATTGGGAGTGAATCAGTAAAAACTGGGATATAACAAACAACAAGCTGGGGGTTAATCTAAGTATATGAAGATTTGACTGCTACCCATATGAGTGAATATCCCCAGAGTTGTTGCTCAAGTTCGTGGGTTGGATCTCCCCTAAGATTTATGTTGGCCCCTAAGATGTGTCTCATATAGTGCAAAGCCAACAGCAACTTTTTGAGCTCGAGAAAAATGAACCACCCGCAGCAGCTGGGTATTGAGGCCACACTGCCAAAAATTACTTTGGAAGATAGTGACAAGGCACAGATGAAATTCTTTCGGCTAAATGTGGCTGGTACCATTGGAAGTGGTATTTTGACATGCAAGGCTGATGTCAGCGGTTTGTGGAAATGTTTGAAGGGAGGGTGCATGATTTTGCGGGTGTTGCAGAGTGGTGTCAATTCATTATTCTCATGCTTGATTGCCCAAGGCACCTGGGTTTGGGGGACTTCAATTTTGGAGCGCCCGTGGTCCTAATTTTGAAACTTTCGGTTGTTTTTTTTTGCAGGCCAACAAGAAGGAGAAAGCACGGTGACAACCTCAGCTCATAAGATCTCATGAGGTAGCAATTCTTGAAACATATTCCAAGATGTTAACAACATTGATCCAAAGATTGTATTCTGGATGGGTTTAGGTGGTAGACCCTTGCTTCATCACTCAATCGTCTAAGGCCAAAGCCTGTGGAAGAGCCCAAGGACTGAAACCTGGAGAGCTGGGAGGGTTGGGGATGTCCTCTTTGAGGCCACAAGTGTTGGCCAAATCCGAAAACATGCTAGGACTGGAACTCAGTTCTTTCAAGGAAGTTCAGTGTTGAATACTGAGGAAAGGATCCGGTGTTGATCTCTGCGGTCACATCAGAAATTTGTATGAAATCTGTGTATCGTTCGAGTCATCCAGCGGATTCACAAGGCGACCACGCCCAAAAGAATCATAGAAGTATCATACAATAATCATAGAAGTATGATACAATGATATTGGCACCTTTTTGGAAAAAATCGTTGGCAGCTCGTCGTTAATTTTCAAAAAAAAACCTGCTGGGAATGTCCCGACTGAAAGACACCTCCAATGATCCCAGGAGGACCAGGAAGCCGAGGCAAAACGGCGAAAATTGGAGGAGGAGGTCCGACCAGCCTTGGATTTTGCTCAGCAAATTGGTGGAAAATCCATGGGATGAAAAACCTCAAAAGAATGAAGGATAAATCTTGAGGAATCTGACCTGAAGAGGGTACCCAAGTTCAACCTCCAGTCCTCCAAAATTGATGACTGGCTCAGACAGGTAGGTCTGATGATTTACATAGAAATCGTTCCGATAAATCCCTCGATGGCAATTTCACAACATGACTGCACCTCGAAGGCAGACAATATCTTGGGAGCCCTGGCCCTTGACCTCAGGGGGCTCATGCAGCTGGCTAACTTAGTTTAGTCACGGATAGATCAACCAATGCATAGTGGCTTCAATAAGGGGGGATAGGACCTGAGTTCAAAAAAGTGAAGCATCATTTAGAAAATATATGTGTGTCGAACATGGTAGAACACTCGAGAATGAAGCTCAAAAGAGACGCCTCATCTCTGACTGAGATGGATAATCTTGGTTCAAGTCATAGCAGGTTCAGTTGCATCCCGGCCCTGATTATTATCCTCGTGCTTTTTGTGGGTTGTGTCAGCTGTATACCCTTTTGGTCACAATGCATGTTTGTCGATTGAATACGCAATGTTGTTGGTTGAACAATTGAATACCTTTGGTTGTAAAGCTCTTTTTGTGACTAAATTCCACCTCTTTGGTTAGTAGATTCCCCTGTTGTACTACTTTGACCATTAATCCTCACTTCGATTCAACTGAAAAAAAACTATGTATTGTTGAAACAGTGTATCAGTTTGTATGCTCTTGTTGCTTAAAGTATTTTATTTTGTTGCTGAAAACACTCATTTTTTGTTATCAACAAGTCGCTTCTCCCCATAGTTTGGGCTTGCAAGGTGCCTGGGCTCGCCGATAGTGCTCCACCCATCTTCTCCAAGGCTGCAAAGTCTAAAAATGTGGCATGTTCTGCCCAAAAAACCTGGCTGAAATAAATCAAACAGATGGATTTGGGGATTTGGATCACCAAAAAATTGTGATTTGGATGGAGATTTGAGAAAAAATCACTGGGTTCCGGTGCCATAAATAAACCCTAGAATTAAAGCCGCTGGTTTGGACCGATGGAAGCCTATCTCCGGGGACCCACCTTGCATCAAACAGCGGGATTTTCAGGATGTTGCGTTAACCGAAAAAATCAGGGATGAACGGTGATGAACGGTTACAACTGTAGATCCATTTGGCGACCACTGACAGCTAGAAAATCGCCTAAAATAGTGGTATTGTCAGCAAAGCATGGGGATAGCAAGCAACAAAAGGGTGAGAATCCTCATTTTGGGGATGTAAGCAAGTCGTTCAATAGACGCAGCAGATGATCATTGCAAATCATGGGAACAATTTGCATATCCAGATAGGGTTGCAACACTAAACAGATCCCAGATTGAATGTCAATGCTTCAGCAATCACGAAATCCGAGCGGTTTTGCAGATCCGGCTGGTGAAAAGCAGTCCTCTCGTTCGAATCGTCCTAGCTGATGTTGAAGTCGAGTAAGTTTCACCCGCGCAGGCAGATGCCAACAAAGGGCGCTCAGTAGGAAAGCCCAACAGAACAGCTGGTTGTTGGCAGGGCTCGATCTGCTCCAAAAACGGGGGATGCATGGCAACCCGGCATTTGTTGGATTGTTGGAATTATGTCATTTCCTCATGTTTATTGGTTACACTGCTTAAGATCCAAATTGAATCAGCAAATCCTTCACTACGAGGTGTCTCGTTCTCGCTCTATATCCTCGAGAACGGCACGAAGGCAGACTTGAGATTCCGACCAAGTTTCATCCTGGTGATGCATCCCCATCAACGTGTAACGCAGAACATCATGACATATCAAAAATATAATTTGACTGGCATCTGTGGCATCTGTGGCATCTAGTTTAGATCTGTCTCTGATGAACAATTACAATTCCTACTCATCGATCATGCAAAGCATGAAAATGTCAATATTGGTATGAAAGATCATCCTGTCGCCATAAGTCTATATCCGAAATATTTCGAAACCAAGGGAAATTCTCCACTTCTGTGGTAGATCAAGTTTGAGATTCAGCAAAAGGAAATATCCATGGGTCAGTTTTGATCTAGTGAGTGGTCTTGCAAGAGAGTTTTCTGCTGAAAAAGATGAAGGGAATGGTACAGGAATTTCGGATTGATACTCGACAATTCTTAGGGATCAATTTGAGTTTTGCCCTCACATGGGACACTGCAGCCCCAAAAACCCATGATTGATCATCAGTATTGAATCAAATTGAGGTATTTCACCAGTTCGTATCACGCCAAATCCATATAGATTCCAACGGATGACCGGTGGCATCAAATCCATGCAGGTTGGCGCGGGAGAAGAGGTGCCAAGGGTGGAATGTCACCCGAAAAATTATCACAGAAACGTGGGTTGTCGGAAAGTATGGATTTCCCCAAATATATGTTTGATCATCATTTTCCCCAGTAACATCCCAAGCCAATCGACCTGACTTTTTGAGGTTGCATATCCAATTCGGACCTCTTGGATCCTGACCGGTTTGTCAAACATGGTGAGATCACCCCGAAAGTTGCTGGAGTTTGTCAAAAAAGAATGAGAAGAATATCCTGCCATCAAAAAAAAAGAAAACTTAATAGTATATCATATTAACATAGTAATTCGCCCTTGAAGATTGGATAAGCTTGTGATAGACCATCAACTTGATTTTTTCATGATACTTATTTGGGGTATATTAATCATACCTCATTTCATTGTTGATGACTTTAAGCAGTGCCAGCGCCAGGAAGGGCCGGGATCGGGACGGTTCTTGGCGCTCCGGAGGATCCGTCGATGTCTCAGGGATGGCAGGGAGTTGTCCCACCAAAACGGGTTGGATTTTTTAAGCCACTCCACGGCTAACAATGGGATAATGGATGTTAAGTTGATATGTATACTAATTGATACTAGTGGTTTTAATATAAACTAATGGATATTAATGGAGGTTCATGGTATATCAATGTGATTCACCTTTACCATAGTTTTAATACTATGCACTTTATATCCACTGGTATTGATATCCATATGGTGATTCCCCCAACAAATATTATGCATACTAATATACATATATACATATATATATATATAATAATATACATATATATATATATCAATGGCATAGCATTTACACTAGTATCCCAACAAACATTGGTTTTACCACTAGATACTACTGGATATTAACTGATAATGGGACCATCATCCAAATCAACAGTTTCTGCCTGAGAGCAGCGGGGATGAGCAAGCATCAAGGCTTTGACCATCAAGATAGGGCTGATGGCCCGAAAATATGGGCTTGTCTGGATCTTGAAATTTGGTACCTACCTGTAAAACAAATCAGAATCGGAATCTGTGATCAGAATATAATGAAAGATACACCCAACAATGTGATACTTAGATCTGTCTAAAATGCGGTATATCCCCGTCTGCTTAAAATCACCAACCAGTCCAGTTGTATGAATTATCCCCATGATATTCGCATGAAAGCCTCATCACATGGTACCCCTTTTTTTGGCGTTTTGGATAGAATGAAAAGCCACCCCGCACCGAGGGCCTCTCTGGCTCGCGTGCCCTCCTCCTGAACCGAAACTATACGGAGGCGGCTTGGCTTCGGGAGATGTTTGGTGCCCGCGGTTGCAGAAGCTTCCTAAAATGGAGGTACTCCCAAATCATCCAAACTAGAAGAAACCCCCAGATGTTTACCATCAAACTTTGGATTTAACAATAAATTGGTTGAAAATGTCAAAGGCTAGGGTCGATCTAAAAATTGCATTTGAACAGAAAAGATTGATGGCCTACCAAGAAAACCATGTGGGCTGAACCGACAGAGACAGGGTTTGGGTGGCCGTGAAAATTAAGGGAACTCCCAATTTAAAGTATTTTTTACATGGGGAATGATGATTAGCCGGTGGACTTAGGGGTGCTTTACGCAAGCCTGCGCAAGCCCTTATGTTTACTGACAGAATCATCCATGCGGGTTCAAGATTCTGACCCATTGAAGATCCATCAATCATCAAGAACAGTTGAAAAGGAACTTGGGTGCGTGAAGCCCCTTTGTTCACAGAAATTCGGAACCTTGTATGCAGGATGAAGTTTCTTATGGAGGCTTTGAAGGAAAATGCAAAGATGGGCAATGTAATTCCTGTACAGTGTAAGATTGAGTAAGTCACAGTCACAATGATTTGCAAAAAAGGAGGAAAACATCATTATCAAAGGAAGTTGGGAAGCAATTTCCGAGTTACGAATGACTTTTTACTTGGTGCAATTGACTATGATGAAGGGTGGTAGATCCTGTAACAATACATAATGTACCAATACATCACAA
>Ga0126342_10000715_pt1 | contig 39750 bp, 28 predicted proteins | sample Cyp1metagenome_FD_92528 | JGI IMG/M metagenome (GOLD analysis project Ga0126342, IMG submission 92528) | Coral microbial communities from Lord Howe Island, Old Settlement Bay, Australia - Cyphastrea 1 metagenome | ecosystem: Host-associated > Invertebrates > Cnidaria > Coral ...
AAATAAATCGGACTGGTTCCGCGATGGCATCTTTGTGGCCAAATTTCACACTTCTTCCTCATACATTCATTTTCAACCCAATGGTTGTGTGAGTGAAACATGCACCCTACTTCCTGCTCGGGCCCCGTGCGTGCTTGGCTTGATGACCCGCAAATCCTTCCATTTTGTCTTGGCCAGACCTTGTCCGTATTCTAACAGCCAACGTGTCTCTTCAAGCGTTGGATCTTCATGCGGCTCCGTTGCATCTTCTATAGTTCGTGCTGGCAGTGTGGCGACAAGCCCCGTTGCAAATTCTGTGCCTGCCACTGTGTCATCTTTACAGGACCTTGACCCACATTCCCTCTGCAACATTTTGCAATTCTTTGCAACACTGCCCGCTGTAATGGGCCTCTCTCCTCTTAGCCGCGGCTTTCGGCACATTTTCCAGCAGGTCGATTTCTTGAGGCTTTTGCATGTTTCCTTCCAAGCATGCTCGTGGAACCATGCCTGCGCACTGCATTCCGCATGCGAGCATGGCGTGCTGTCCTTTGTTTTACTGCTGCTCGAATCAAATGCGTGCCTGACTTGCAAGAACCTGGACGGTTTCACGCCTCTTTACACGGCAGTTTTATGCGAGCAAGTCCCGACGGCGATTCTCATGTTGCGGAACAGTGCAGCATCGAGCTTAGGGAATTTCAATGAGCGATGCAAGGACGGCAATTCTGTTTTCACGTTGGCCGCAACTCTTTCGCATCCAGATCGGGGCATGCTTACTTCTTGGCTCATGAAGCGTCAGTGGCCCGATGGTCCGTTGGACGCGTTGCTGATGAGCTTGCTCGCCTTGGAATCATTTGCCATGCTTTCAAATGAGTTCTTTGCATGCTGCACGGCCCTGCACCCGCAGCGTCACTACTATGACTATGAGGTCAAAGGAGGCGTCCATGCAGCGATGCCATGTCACATTTTCAAGTCCGTATCTGCTTTGCCGGACGTTTTGCGCTTGTCCACGTTCTCCGGGGGATCCAACTTTTGTTTTCCTGACATACCTCTTCACATAGCAATGAAGCTGGATTATCGCGGCCTTGCCCTTCCTCCTCAGCCAGTGGTGGCCATGCATATTGTGTCCAATGTTTCCGGCTCGCCCCTAGGAACTTGCTCAGTTTCAACGCCTGAGCTCAGCAACGGTCGTCAGCTTCATTCTGTCATCATCCAACAAGTTGCTGTGATGTTGCGGGCTTCTCCCTTTGCCCTCCGGATTTTCCTGGGGCCTGATGCTATACTTGAATCTTCCGTCTTGGACTTCTCCGGTTGGAACCGCATGCCTCCGCGGGATTGGGCGCCGCCTGAGTCAGAAGATGAGATCGATGCTGCGGACTGGGGCATGGCCTTCGAATGCGCCGGCCTCCCACGAGATCCTGCTGAAGTCGTTGATGATGCCGCGGGTCTTTTTGAGTGATCATGCAGTGATCGCTTGTGCGGTTGTGGATAGAACCTGCGTGGCTGTATCTTTTTTAATGATGTTTAATTCCGAGAAAAACAAAAAATGATAAAAAATGTAAAAAAAATCATTTAAAAAAACAGAAAAGTTTTTGAAAAAACAAAAACAAAAAATTAAAAAGAAAGATCAGAAAAACATGATAACAAATTTAAAAAAAAAAACTGAAAATCATCGATTTATGATTTTTAATGAAATTTGTATGATGTTTTGCATGTTTTTGTTTTGCGTTTTTATATGATTTTGTTACGTTTTTTTTGGTTAGAATTTTGTGGTTTCCCCTTTTTGCTTCCACATCAAGTGAAACTAAATCATAAATTTCATCATCAAAAATCATAAATTCAACCGAAAAATCGTAAAAAAAACATATCTGGAAATTCTCCATTTTTTGCCGGCCTAGTGAAATCATCAAAAAAAACGTTAAAAATCACAAAAAATATATTTAAATAATTTTCATTTAATTTAAGCGTGCCTTTCAAGGTTCAAGTCTATTGCAGACAATGTTTTTGCTGGCTGCAGTTCTTTGCGCGGTGTGGCGGTCCCCGGCGTTGTGCCTGAGATTATACCCCTGATAATTGGCCCCAATATCTCCAGCGGATACTTGTTTAGGTGATGTTCAAAATCAATCAAAAACGAAGATTTACCAAGCCTTGCACTCAAAGCTGGCAACGGATCATTCACCTAAAAATAGGGATGTATCTCTCAGTGCCATTCTTGAGGTTGTTTGGTACAGAAACCCCTCACTAGGATCCATGAAGCCGATAGCTCTTCCCACCACAAAATTTGACTCCTGGGATAAAAAAACGGATGTGTCCAAAAAAATGTCATAAAAGCGCCAAAAAAATACAAAAAAACAAAAGTGTTTTTCTTGGTTAGATCATTTCGATCCTCATTGAAATCGTTGATTCGATCCTCGTTGAAATCCTCATTTCACCTGCTTCAAAGCTGAGTTTCCAGCGGTTGCAGCACACTCGGATCCGACCAGGACGTCGACGCAGAATGAGACCCCTTTGGATCTTCAGCAGTTCCTGGGCGAAACGACATGAACCATTAAAAATACCCTGGTTGATTGGTTACTGTAGGGGATTATGATAACCCATAGAAGGGAAACCTATCAACCAACTAGTATTTTTTGAGATGGAATAGGGCTACGAAATTTCGCAAGAAGACCATGGGTTTTGTCAACATGGAGATTTTGAAGAGTTTGGTGATGTCGAAGTTGTATGAAGTTGTATGAAGGCCGTCTATGAATCTTGAAATCACCAGCTCGCAAGCTGGACATTCACCCCGGGATTCATCACCAAACTATTGGAATTTCCATCCCTATTACCATCTGGTAAACGTTGACAAAAAACGAATGGGAAAGATCCACCATTTTTTCATGGGAAAATTCATTTTGTTTATGGTGATTTTCCATAGTTATGTTGAATTACCAGAAGGTACTTCCAAAATCCTGCAGTTTGGAAGCCAAGAACTTTGCGTTTGACTCGCAACTGCGAGTCACATTTGTGTCGATCACACAAATGTCACCATCACAAATAAATATGTGTATCCCATGAATATTGGATATGATGATGTGATGGGACTATATATACGGGAATGCCTCCTTCTTACAATCAAATATATCCCTTTCTATTCCATACATATATATATATATATGTCTAGTGATTCCTACACAATTGTATATGCAAGCATCACGATGAAAGGCATTATCCTTCTCCCTTTGGTCATCACTGTGTCACCTCACTGTTAACATGTTCAGTACACACACACCAAATCCTATGTTTCTTAAAACGTTGCGTGTTGCTTGTTATAGTTAGTTCTTGTGTTGCATCTCTGGCTGCTACTGATCCTCCCTAGCTTTCTGATCCCAAGTGATGTTTAAAGTTTTCAGTCGACAACCATACTTGTTGACCCGTTCTTGTGGCGGCTATTGATTTCCGCAGTTTTGCTCATGAAATCACGCTTCTTTCATTCCAAAGATACCACTATAATCTCCAATCTTTGTCGTCTAAATCCTAGTTTACTCATATTCCAAATAGTTTCCTCAGTTTTCCCTAATTTTCCCCAAGGTTTCTTGTTGAAATGCCAGTTTCCCCAAGATGTTCATGGCCTCCCAAACCCGCGGCCGAGGCTGGCGGTCTCTGCGGCCTCCGAGGCCAATGCCAGTGCCTCGGAGCTGGAGAGGACGGAGAAGATGAAGGAACTGCTGCGGAAGGCGCGGAGGGAGGATTTTCATTGGAAGTTGGGATAGGACCTTAAAAAATACCATAGAATACCATAGGATTTTTCAGAATTTCATGGGAGTGTTCATGTGATTTTCAGATGTTCATGTGAGTTTTCCTTCGATTTTCGAGGGATTTTGATGAGATTATACAATGGGATTTGATGGGATTTCATCATTAATGGGATTTCATCAGGTCAAGCAACACATATTCCTTCATGGGGATGAACCTTAATACATGGATTTAGAGGAATGAACCAGCCATTGCATGGGCTTTAGTGGTGATTTAATGGGATATAACCAGGGAATTTAACGATCAAAACAGATACCATACAGATGCCTAACCATCTGTCTATCTTTTGAGGGTTTTGCCAAGAAATAATGGATATGGGCGTCTGAAAATGATATATAGGATGCTTCGGGAACTTAACTGTCAATTATAGAGTTTCATGTTTTTGTTTGGGTGGATTGAAGTAGAAGAATGTTGAAGAATATCATGGAAATACTGTAGGGATTATCTCCAACAACAAAATGATATCTGGACATATCTGGACCAATTAAATATATGGTAATGATTTGGTATATGAATGGGATATGAATACGAAACTGGGGAGTAATGGAGTACCCATGTAGTGATTGGATTAAGTGGATCATGGCTGGCTGCCGTAGTTCGTCCTCTCAGGGGCCATGCAGGGGACGCACATCGTCCCCTATTGGGACGTTCATTGCTTTGGATCTGTTCATTTCGTGAAAAAACATCGGAGGTATTTTAGATGACTGATTGGCAGTTTGGAACATTAATTTTTTGACTTTCCATGTATTGAGAATGTCATCATCCCAACTGACGAACTTATATTTTTCAGAGGGGTAGGTCAAACACCAACCAGATTATTTTACTATGATTGGGACATGTAATTACTACGGAGCCATCTGAACCATTTTTTCAGAATACTGCGGCATCTCAAGAAAGATTGTCTTGGGTATTCATTGATGAGTGGATATCAACCTAAATGGAATGTTGGCTAGATAATAGTAATTGTTCAAGGGAAAGAATTAAATAGTTTTGTTAATAGTAATAACTTGGGTAAAATATGTGAAAACATGTTAAAACATTCGCTATTGTCAAATATTAGTGTGAGCATCAGGAACGAAAAACAAAAGAAAAACTCTGAATCGTTGATGGTTATCTATAGATGCGTCCACAACATCTAGAGATGGGCCGGTGTGAAAGCCAAAGGTTGGAAAGAATTTGTTTTCTGAATGCTGCGGGTGAAGTTTACAACGGAAAATAGCAAGATTCCCCACTTGATCGTGCTTGATTTATGGTGACTTTCAAAACCAGAAATGATGGTAATATCTTTGGGGGTACCGACCTGGCTTTTTGGGGCTGACTGTTTTTTTGTTGGTGGAAAGAGTAGCCTCCCGTGTCATCATGGCCCGTGGCTGGAAAATCCCCGAAGTTTTTATGGACGTTTGTAGCTGGGAAAATCATCTTCTCTAAATGAGGAAATTGTCCATTGATGCTTCTCCGGGATTGGCTGAGTCTATGCTTTGGCTGACTTTCCCGTGAAATCTACGACTTGGGAATCGATTCAGGGAAGAAATACCAACATGACAAGCATGAGCCACACCCCTTGCCCCCACCGTCAATCCCCATCATCACGGGGTCTTTTGGAGAGCAATCCACGGATGTGGGCCAATTGGTTCTCAAACATGGCCTGGATACTCGGGTTTTGCGATTCAATTTGGCCATGCAGTTGTTGGCCTTGTGCATTCAACTGCTGCTGGAGCGAAGCAGCCTGGTGGGCCTGTTGGCCAGAAAACTCATTGAATTGGTGTTCCATCAAGCCTTGCTTGTGGCAAAGCTGTTTCATTTGGCCTTCCAACATTTGAAGGCGGTCAGGGACGTCATCTTGGACCATGTTGATGTCTTATTTTTGTGGGCTTCCATGAGCAATCCAAGCTATAATCAATGGCCATTTCAGGAATCTAAACTAAATTGGAGGTACCTACCTTTTTTTCAGGCCTAAATTCAGGGGATATACCCACAATATACCCACAATTTCTATAGCCCAAAATATGGTACTAACGTACCTCCATTTTAATTTTAGCATCCTGGAAATCCCATTGATATAATGGGATCCCGGATACCAGAAAGAGGTGAATGGGATGAATTTTCCCGATTCCTGGGTAAACTGACTGGTACCAGAGATTTTTTCAGCTCCAAGAATGGGAACGGAAGCATCCAAGAATGCAGATCTGACCAACGAAAATTCTGCGAAAATTGACAGCTAAATTGGAAGTTCATGAGTTTGTCCCATGTGTTCATATGAATTTAATGTTTTCCTACATAGATAGATAGATAGATAGATAGGTAGGTAGATAGATAGATAAATAGACAGACAGATAGATAGATAGATATGTGATAATATATTCTTGCATACCCAGCTCAAAACTGGGCATCAATGTAATTTTGGAAAATCATTCCGGGTTGACAATTGCTGACATGACATGATCACTCAAACTTGTAGATTGAACCACCGTCCTGAATGGTGTTTTTCTCACCAATGAGTTGCCATTCACTCTATGGCCAGGGTGTGTGTTCTGACCATAAGAAATAATGGGGATACCCAAAAATGGATGGTTTATAATGGAAAATCCGAATCCTGTTTAAATGAATGTTTTAGGGGTACCCCTATTTTAGGAAACCCCCAAGTAGGGATATAAGTCACCAATTCTCAAAAAGTGAGATTGATTAGCTAAAAAAGGTCCTTAGTGATTGGTGGTCCCCGATATGTTGCACTTTGAATTGTAAAACATGTTTGTAATGGTGATCGGCGGTTGACCCATGTACATGGTAGAGACTGGACAAGTGCTACATAGGTGGCAAGTGGGGATGACAATTGCAGAATGAGAGAAGCTGAGAGAACCTGCTCTCATAGTGGATTGACGTGCTCGGTAGACCCTTATAGTTTTCACATTGCTGGTGACATGCCATGTATTCCCATTTTATGTCTTTTTAATCTGTGGTGAAATATGCGTTTCATTGTTTTTGAGTACATAAATTGAACATTTTATCCCCGGATAGTCAAACACCCTGCAGCCCATTGCAGGTCTGTGAAATCAATTCCAACGCCAACGTCCGTGGTCGAGGCGCCCTTTCTAAAAATCGGGATAGTTCACCAGGTAACCAGCACATGTATACGGGGGTAGAATAATGCACATATGTTAGTATAAATAATTATATATGATTATATATAATGATGTTATATACAATTTTATATATAATGATATATATATATATATATACAATTATATATAATGATATATGATTATATACAATATATATATATAAGGTCAATTTTAATTAATTAAGCAATGGGGTTGACATTACACCTTTATGATGTTACGCTAGATTGTCATGAATGTTCATAGGAATGTCTACCTCACTAATTCATTTGGATGAATTATAACTGCGCATGATAACGATCTCACAGCGATGTTAGAGGACGTGCCTGGTTCATGGAGTAACTTGGCTTATAACTAGGAAAGTGTTGGGTTTATGCTGACTTGAATATACGTTACTGTTCTCTTGGACGGGGAACCAACAAACTAGGGGGCACCAGTTTGCACGTGTCATCGTTCTTGCTTCCATTAAGATGCTGAGAGTATCGCAATGCTGCAGGAACGCGTTGCATGACACTGCGTTGGGAAGAAATGCATTCCACTCATTAAAAAAAACGCACATATATGCTTTGGTCAAAAGTTGGATTAAGATGATGATAATGTGGGGGTGTAATCAAGAATAATGTAATATGATGGTATTTAACGGTAGTATGATGGGAATATTGTGGGATATACCGATCTTGGGGGCTGGTCATTCCCCCATTAATAGAGGTTCATATACCCACTGTAAGGAATCCCAGTTATGCTGCTGGGATGACCACGGGCTCATCAATCCCATTTAACTTTACCATAGCGGCAGAAGTCAAAGCACAGGGCACCTTCAAAGTGGGATGCTATAATAATATATGAATAGAATTTTGCAAAAATAATATTACCATCTGGCACACTAAGAGTTTGTTATGGAAAGTCACCATTTCTAATTACAAATGATCAATTTTCCATAGCTACGTTAAATTACCAGAGTCTCAGAGGGTACTATAAAATCATATTCCTACTAGGGGTCTTGAACATGTCCTTTTGCTTGCTTGAAAGATGTCCCCGCTTAAAAAAGACCCCTAGTAGTTGGTAATGCTGGTTGTGTCGTATCCCCACTTGCCTATATTGCTGTGATGATGTTCCAGTAGATTTTTATTAAAATCACCTTGGTCAACCTTTGCTGGGCAGTTCCATTAAAACTCATAATACAGTAGATGGACAAAAAAATCAAACCCCACAGACAGCCACCAAGTAAAACCCCACACCCCAAATTTCAATGTTACACAAAACTCTATTCAAGTTCAGGGTTTGATTTTTTTGTCCGCCAGACCCAAGTAGGCAGCCCAAAGACAACATTGAAATTTGGGGTTGCGGGGACAAAAAATCAAACCCTGAACTTGAATAGAGTTTTGTGTAACATTGAAATTTGGGGTGTGGGGTTTTACTTGGTGGATGTCTGTACGCTATATAAACCAACCCTTTCCATTTTGACAGTAACTGTTCCTTTGTTATGACTAACATAGCCATGGAAAATCACCATTTTTAATAGGTAAACCATATGTAAACCATCTAAAAATGGTGATTTTCCATGGCTATGTTAGTCATAACCAGAGGGTAACTGTTCCTTTGTGAGATCTGAGGATATTCGTCTCGTGAAGATGCAGTATGTCCCACTTGGATGTGCATCCCAGTTAGGATCCGTTTCATTAACCCACATACAACTCATACAACTAAACAGCACTAAACATATTCCATTAATATCAGTAGGGTTACATCGGTACTTATTCCTGGGATGCACCACACCAGTGGTATCATCCCCTCAACTGTGGACCGTGGCCCCGCGCTGAACCATGCTTCGATGAGTCTGCCCCAGTGCCATCTATCGCCATGCTCTTGGTGCGCGCTCCGTACGAGTCAGAAGCTGGAAACACCGTTTGGTCTCATAAAGCGTCCGATGCGGCACCCTATTGGAGGGTGCAAAACAGATTTGAGCTGGCCCATATGGGTGTGTCTGAAAATAGTGTACCCCTAAACCCAATGGTTAATGATCATTATCCCTATTAAATGGCTATAATTGGGAATATACCCTATTTTCAGACAAACCCATATACAAAGAGGATAAGGCACAGATATTCGCGAAATGCCGAGCCCCAAGTTGCAGGCGAGCCCCGAGGTTGGCCATGCCAAGTAGAATTCTCAAAGCAGTTCGGGATCCACAATATTCAACCATGCCCAATTTGCAACCATTTGGAGCTAGTTTTCAATGAATCAATCCAAGTATTTTTTTGCGCACACCCACTATCACAAGATTTGGGCGTCAAGATTATATACTTGAAGCAAAAACTGGTTGGTGGTTTGGAACATTTTTTTAAATTTTCCATAATATATGGGAATTTCATGATCCCAACTGTTACTCACTCCATCATTTTTCAGAGGGGTAGGTCCCAACCAGAACATATCATCCCAGTTGCGTTCCATTTTTCGGAGAGGTTCCATTGGTTCCATGCCATGGCAGATGATCCCCAAAAACCCCTTGCTGCCAGGTGGTGCCGTTCATAGGTTCATAGGTTGGTGTATCCTCACCCATCGAAGAATAATGTTGGTAAAACAATAAACCATCGCCCAGTCATCACCATTTTTATTGGTGGTATGGTTACCATTCCCAAATGGGTGGTTTAATCACCTTAAAGCCTAGTCAATCAATTTTTAGACCAACGCTCATAAGTCAATTCCACTGGTTCATAGGTCTTTTTGCCTCGGTGATTACATTGAAAGTGTGGGATGACGTTCCAAGTATGGGGGCGCTAGCCTAGGTGTAACCCGTATATAGCTGGGAAGTGTCCAAATCTTGCTTGGCTATTGCCACGTGAATTGTTTTAGGAATGTTAAACACCCAAGGTCAACTGAATCTATTATCAACTGAAAACGCAGGTGGGGATGTCCTAAAATGGGATACCCCAAATCACCCAAGGCATTCATTAGACCATGAATTAGTAACAACCATGGTGACTTGCAAATCCTTTCAAGATGACCCCGAATAACATATATAACTGGAAATTTCTATGGTTATTACTGAAAACCAATGCCTGGCACGACCTTGCACCCATTGTCAGGACGTCCACAGATGGGTTTCCACGTCTTGCAAGCGGCTGCCGACGACTTCTTAGCCTGTCAGGTGGTAAACCCAAGAGGAAACCTCCAATTTTGGCAGGTCAAAAATTTCCAAATTCTAAATTGGGTTTACATTTGGCTTTACCACGTTAATAAGGGTTAAGTTTATCCATTAAAGAAATGCGACAAATTCTGGTGCAAAAACGGATTACACCAACCGGAATGGTGATATAATGGGATGCTGCCAGCAAAAAAAATACATAAGGATACAGGGTTTGTTATTAACAATGATTAATTATCAACGTTAATGAGTGCAAACATGGAGCTAACCAAAACAAAACGGTGGTATGTAAACAAGCCGCGAGTTTCGGTGTAGGTTGGTCGTTTCATACAGGCTTTTCCATTTTAAGAAAATGATTCCTGGAGAGATCTTGACGGGTACTTTGGTACTTTAGCCTGGTTGGTGGTTTGGAACATTTTTTATTTTCCACAATATATGGGATAATCCTTCCTATTGAATATTTTTCAAGATGGATAAAAACCACCAACCAGTAGCTGCAGTAGCTATCAATGGATTCGAATCTCATCTTTGGCAAAATTGAAAAAAAGGAAAAACGCTATCTTGGGAGTGCAAAAACCTCATTTTCAGACACCACCAATATATCTTAAATTGTTAGATTTATATTTCCACAGTTTGGTCAAATCCCACATAGAAACCTTGAAAATGTCTGAACATCATTGACAATCTATTCAATAAATTGTAAAATGTCTATGAACATCTCCTTTCCCACATAAGAATCTGTAAAGATCTGGGTTTGGCGAAAGCTTCCCAAGAACTGATTTCTTATCATGTTTGTCATGGACAAAACAATTTCAAGAGGCATCCCCCATTTGAGATAGATCAATATCCACTATTTATTTAATGGTTAAATCCATAGTGTGGACGGTTAAACTATGGCATTTTGGGGTTGCCCTATTTTTGAATAAACCCGGAACTATTTAACGACCTGATGGTTGAATATCTTTAACGGATTTAGGGATTCCCCCAGCTTTGCATCTACGTTAAGAACGATTGGTTTCATGTTCTATAAACCCAGCCTGTGATTTCCTGGATTTGTTGAAGATTGTTGTTGTCCTATTGGTTTAATCCATTTTGGGGAATCAAAAAGAACTGGAAATCTACATTGCTGACGTTCAGTTTTTTACTTAATGGTTACATCTCAATACATGGGAGGTGATATCCCATTTGAGATCCCGTTTAGACTCCATCAAAATCCGGGCCGCCATCTTGCAGCGGCTGAAGCGAGATTTTCGACACAGGGCTTCAAGACGGGTACGCCGTGAGAGTGGCAATCTCGAGTCGATGTGGGTCCTTTTCGATTACCCGGCCTGGTAAACATACAAAAAACTATGGAAAGATCCACCATTTTTTATGGGTAAATCCACTATAAATGACCATTTTCAATAGTTATGTTAAATTACCAGAGGGTACCTCCAGAGCATCGGGGTGTATCTTGGAAAGTTTGGCGGAGTTCAGGAGTTGGCTGGACCTTCGACCAGCGTCACCAAAATCCCATTGTAAGTCCCATGAAATCCCGATCAAAACCCATTAACATCCATTAATCATATAAATGTCACTATGGATGTGCCAATCAGTGGTTGGTTTAAAAAAAAATGTTCATGTGCGTTTGAATCAAAATGTCATTTCAACCATTTGGTTGGTGTGCCAATCCCCATGAATTTCACCAACCATTTGGCACACCAAAAATCGACTCAACGACTCCAGGCGTCGGAGCCGACACTCGAGACCAGCGTGCAAGCGGCCTTTGCCAAACATGTGCTGGAAGGCGCAAAGAAACGCGGCACGGCGTGGCGTGTTTCCCACCAGAAGTGGCATTTTCATGGCACTTCAATATGGCATTTCAATGGACTTTCAATAAGATTTCATGGGTTTTTGGCGATCTCATGGCATATTTCATGGCATATTTAAATGGGGATAGTGGGATATGATTGAGATGAATGGAGCACCGACATAGATGGTGGTAAATCCTGATAACGGGGATATTATGAGATAGGCATAGCCAACAAATGCCAACAATACATACGATCAATGATGGTAGGATGATCTATCAAAACTAGCAATGGGAAATCCCGCACAAATGTAGGTTTTTAGGGGAAGATCATCGTTTTAAACGGTGGTTTTGTCCACTGCCAGGTGTGATTCCAGACAGAGGGTAAGTTTGTTTCTGATGACTGTAATTAGAGTTGGATAGGTTAACTAGGATGTTTTGGTGCGAACTAATATATGTAATATATATATAGTTTTAATAGCAGAATAACTAACACGAAGGCAGGCAGTCATGGGTTGCAAAGGCTGGTAATGGCCCCAGAACTCTCAGATGGAAGGCCAAAAATGATGAAGAAAAGCAGTATCAAGCGGTTGTTTCTAGCAATTAGGCTTAAATGTTCTCCCAACCCTCCAAAGTTCGATGTGGGCTTGGCGGAAAAATTGGTCACAGAAATTTGATGTTGGATCAATAGTAAACATCACTTTTCCTGTAAAAAATGTGCATTTCATGGTATACCACGTTTTCAGGCAGACCCAAAATCATTTTTTTGAGTTGTATATCGCATGATATACCATGAAATATCCCAGTATATCCCCATGTTGGTTAATACCGCGTATGTTCCAATTTGAAAGACTTTCAACCCACCACTCGCGCATTGGTTTGGTCGATGCCTCAGGGTTTCTGCACTTGAGGAGTTATTTGTTTGAAGCTTGGCGCAATGAAGATTTGGACGCTTATGGGATGCATACGGGATAATGTCGGCAATTTTGATGTAATTATCGGATAACATGGATAGGACTATTATGTGATAACAAAAGCAATTGTGGAAGAATTCTGGAATAGTGCTGGGACAAATGGGAAAAAAATATTGGTCCTTACAATAAAACTATCCTCACGGGTTTTCTTTTAATTGGATATACCGCCCTTACTCTGGATGATGTAAAAGACCCCCAATTCGTTTTTTTGGGGATGGGTTTGTTTGCACAAGGGCCCCCCAATATCATTTCATGGGAATGTAATGGAAATTAACGGGATTTCACGGGAATTGGATTTAATCTTAGTTAACCAACAATGTAGCTGGGCTTCAACAAGCAAGAATGGCAAAGCCGTCAATGACCTTGGCAAACCCGGGTTGCTCCGCAACCGACAGCCACCTGCTTCAGCATCTGTCATACTGGGGACTGGTCATCCAAGTAGATCTGGCTCGGGTCTGGCTGCCAAGTTTTTGAATCCCCATCTGCAGGGACTGTTCCAAGTGTGTTTCTGGTTTTTTTCATGCCGTTCCGCGATTTTAGATACCCTATCTTTGACCCATATGATTTTCAGGGTTAAAGGAACATGTTTGATTTTTCCATATATTGGAAATATTTGGAAATTATAATCCCAACTGACTTTCATATTTTTGAGAGGGGTAGTTATACCACCAACCAGATAAGTGTGTCAAATGATAGCCACTTTCATGGGGGAAACGGACATGTTACCTCTATATCAACCCTATTTACAATCCGAATGTACCTGGGGTGGCCGGGGGGCAATCCATACCAAACCTACTACATGCTCCTTGAAGTTCGGTTCGGCGATGAGTTTCTACCATGCGTTTACCCTAAACATGGCACTTGGATGTGCATCCCAGTAAATGGTTTACAAGCCTTATATAACCCCTGTATACTCCACATATAACGTTCGATATGGTTCTTGCCCACTTACAATATGGTTCTTGGATGCACCCTCAGGTAGATTCTCCAGTAGTCAGGCCTTTGCAAAGGTCATTTGCGAAGTCCTGGCATGGCATTAAGCATATTAAAAGAGATATTTAGCATATGGAGTTTGAAGGTGCATCATGTCATCCAGCGTTGTATTATGAAAATATCATGGAGACCCTTTAGCATCCTGAAGTTTGTCGTTCATAGAATAAAGCGTCCATGATAAGTTTTCATTGCATCCATAGAACTGGGTGAATTTCATGACGACCTCACTGTTCTCCCTCACTGGAATCATGATTAGTAAGGGAAAATATCCCCAAAATAGCCTGAATTCAGGTTAGTGAATTGTTATATATTATAATTTACCCAGACTATTGTTTACCCAGAAGTATCATACACTATTTACCCAGATAGAAGTTGTTTGAAGAGCCGTCTGGGTACCGCAAAGTTGATCGTCATAGCTTTCCCCACTTTCGTTCGTGGCAACCTCTCCATATCTGACACCCGACGACTCAGTCGGGGTAAACTGGTACCCTCTGGTAAACATACAAAAAACTATGGAAATTGGCCCATTTATAGTTGATCTACCTATTATAAATGGTGATTTTCCATAGCTATGTTAGTTTACCAGAGGGTAAACCTCAAAGCTGGGACCTGTGATACCTGTCACTTGTTTTCCTGTTGAACTTCGGGATGCGTTGGTGATTTGCAAAACCGCGTCTGCGGTTTTGCTCGTTGTTGTTTCGTCCGAGATTTTTCGGATTGTTTGTACATCGCGAAATGGGTGCATCTAGTTGGATTTACCCTGACTTTTGGCAATAAATTTTACAAACTTGACAAAAATCCATGAGATCTTATTAATTATTAACATTTATTAACCATTACTAACCACACTATCATCCCTTCAGAAATGATTTTGGTATGCCTCATTTTCAGAGAACACATCTTTTCCAACTTTCCACCGGGCGACCGCGCGACTGGGCGACTCACGGCGCCTCAGTAGATCAGGGCTGCGACGGAAGCAGCTGTGGATAGATTCGGTCAGGTGGGAATCTTCACAGCCATTGGTTAATAATGGTTAATAGTGGTTCATAATTGGAATAATGATGATAATCTGGTTGGTGGTGACTGGAACCATGGCTTTTTGTGATGGGATTTTTTGATGTTTTTAATGGGATATTTCATGGGATATCATAATCAATAATGGAACCATGGAACTTTATGGTTTTTCCACGTGTTGGGAATTTCATAATCCCAACTGACCAACTCCATCATTTTTCAGAGGGGTAGGTATACCACCAACCAGATATTTATGGCCATATGATGATCCACTATCAGACCTATCAACCACTAGTGAGACCAACGTGAGAGGCCTGGATTTCCAAACGTGTGTTGCTTCTCCTTTGTTGATGGCACAGAATACATAAACAGATGGTTGGAAAAAGTTGCTACCTTTGAGGCAAGACTGACGGACCAGTGCTTCCAAGCGTGTTTCTTGCTTATTGACAGCAAAGATGTATTGTACGTGTCCCGTGTCGCATATTTATGAATTTGTATCAACAGGAGAATTCGAAACGGGCTTTGCGAGCTGATCCCTTCGTTCATGGCCATGGAATGGCGGCCTGTTGGGGGAAGACTTCTTTGCTCTACGGGCTGCTTTCAGGGTCTATGTTAGGTGGAGGATGGTGTGTTGGAGTTTCCATCCGATTAGTGGAGGTTTCCTAAGTCATGCGGGACTATATCCACCGTTTTCTGGGTGGATTTTCCATGAACGAAACCATCCAGCTATTGGAGTAGCCCCATAGTCAAATGCTCCCCATCCGACTGGGAAACGAATGAACAAAACCCTCCAGCAAACTGACATACCGTAGATGTGTAAAACCCCATGGATTCCAACAGGTTTCAACTGGTTTCAACAGCTTTCATCTAATCCTATAAAGGCCTTTTCGGAAAACCTCTACAAGGTGGTTCATCCCACTTAGTAAGTTGGTTATAACCCCAGTTATAAGTGGATTAACCCTACTTGTCCCATTTATAACTGGGGTTATAACCCACTTACTAAGTGGGATGAGCCACCAAGTATCAAGTGTTCCCACATTCTGCGAGATTCACCGCATTGTTTGAACAATCGATCCCCGAATGGTTGAGGACTGGACTTTGATATGGACACACTGCGCATCAACATGCTGACCCAACCAGCTCAAAAAAGTGTTGACCAGGTTGACCATGTACAAAGTGGGGCCCCGGTTTACGATAGCGTTCAGTTGGTGAACATAACTCCAATTTCACTATGGTTTATGGTAGATATAACGAACTAGCTAATGGGGTTTATAAACCAACAAACATAACTGGGGGCCACCACATTGTAATCTAGGTCAATCTGAAAAATGGATACAAACTAATCCTAACTAGTCTTTTGGTATTTTCATGGGAATATCTACGTTCACCAGCAAAGAATATTTTTTTTTTGCAGGGTATCTAAGATTGGCAATGTAATCGTAAGAAATATCTGAAGTAGGTCCTTGTGGAATAGCCACTGGGAATCATGGGTCACTTATGGGTGATATCCAAACATATGTTTGGGGTTAGATCCCATATAGTTGACTATATTAGCCAGACTATATATATATGTTATATCATATATTCGACCATTTCTTGCTGGTGAAATCCAGATGTGTATCACAGTGGCTCATTTAAAGTATGACCTATCCACCATTTACTTGTAGATATCTCCACCAGAAAAAAACAAACGAGGATTCAAGTACCTCAATGGGAATTTCATATGTAAGGCCTAGTTTTCAGGCCTAAATTTCAGGGAAGATCACAATTTCTATGGCCCAAAATATGGTACTGTCAGTACTGGGTCATTCGGACCCCTCAGGACATGCGCGGTCGAATGCTGGAGATCGACCCCCAGCTTCAGAACAACCGATGCTTGGCTTGGCATTTTTGGTCCTGGCTCGTGGTCCTTGTGGTTCGTGGGCCCCCCGGGAAACCAAAACGATTCTGGGGTAAACATAGAAAAAGATGTGGCAAAAGCCAAGGAAAAAAAGAGCTCTTCGGAACATGATCGATATATAGGAATGGTGATGTTTTAAGAACACATCTCTTGAAAAAAGGAGGCTACGTCCCCAATTTGTGTGGCTTATCATTAACTGGCGTTTGATCAGTATTAGATAGAAATATGAAATGATGTCATGATCTGCATTTTTTTGCTACTTAGCTAGTGGTTTTCTTACTTGTGCTTAGTAGGGAATGAGGGAATGATCCACAACAACTATCAATAATAATTCCAGCAACCCCCAGCAACCCATCCATTCCCTGCTAAGCACCAGTAAGATTAGCTAGTGTGTTTTTAATGGGGATTCAACCGTCAAGAAGATGTGATCTAGCCATCAACCATCCTATGTTCAGCCGGTCGTGTGGATTCGATGTACCCCATCCAATGTGGTTGTGACCATGTAAATCAACTAACCTTAATGGAAATTTGAATAAAATTGATATTATATGTATGTAATTACTGTATATAAAATATAGTAGTCCAACAATATGCAAGGCTTCAACCGGTTTGTTGAAACATTCATGGTACCTTCGAGCCTTGGAGATGTGTTCAGGGTGAGGTCAGTGAAAACGAGAAGTGGTATGTCACCAAGAAAAATGCCTGGCAGTGTCTTTTTACCATATTCCGGGGGGAGGAACATCCATAGATCCCAGGTATATCCCAGGTATTTTCAGGTTCACCCAGGGGGGACAGGCTTTTGCCGTGAAGAAGCTGTGGCTGTGTCTATAAAATGAGGTCTACTGTGTACGCATCAAATATTGCCATTGAATGGGCAAATGATAAACCATATGATGCGAGGATAGACGCTATTCTCAGACAAACCCAGATACCTAAATATTGTGGAAAATGAGGTTTGGAACCATGGGGAATAGAGTGTTGATTCCAAAATTTTCGGATTTCGACCCTACGTTCATTTCTTGAAGGTGCGGTTGGAGTTAGGAAAATGGGAAATTCTGGTAGAATATGGCATATTTATTGGAAGCCCATCTCCAGTTGTGTTTGTTTTGATTGATAAATTTTATGGTTAAACTAATAGGTTGGGATATGACCCCTTGAATTTTGTGGCCGCATACCCTGTTATTAAGAGGAACTACCCCGCCAACTTAGCCATTGTCGTTTGGCTGGGCCATGTTCAGCTGTTCGTTTGGTGAAGCTGATCCGACTGCAGCTATACCATTTCTTTCCACCATAAACCCAACAGGTAGCATAGCTAGAAATCATCTACTTTGAGTGCCGTGCTCAAAGGTTGGATCACATACCCACAATATTGGATAGTCATGCCACCACGAAGAGGGAATTCTCATGGCCAGTAAGAGGATTGCCAAGAATGCAATGGGATGACAACGAAGAACTAATGTGTTGACGGGAGACACATATAGAGGGTCACCCATCTTTGGATTGTCTAAGTGAAATCAGGCACTTTCCCACTGGGGCTGCAGTTGAATGAAATAAATGGGAACGGTATGACTATGGTCATTCCCGTCGTGTGGGACACAACCCCTCTGACTATGGTGAAATAGCGTGAAAGATACCATCTGGTGAACTGACATGACCCTGGAAAGTCACCTTCAAAGTAAATCAACGAACTGTAAACGGCCATGTTCAATAGCTATGTTATGTTAGTTTACCATAGGGGAGCTACCCAGTTGTAAGTTGGTGTATAAATCATTACAAACCCATTAACTATAGTTATATCCCCCATGAACCCTGGCAAACTGTTAGTTTACTGGAGGGTACAGGATGGTGCCTCCCAGCTATAAGTTGGTTTATAACCCCATCTAAATATCATGATGTATAAGTATCATACACTATTCTGGGTAAATTATAACGACCTCACTGTTCTCCCTCACTGGGAATCATGGTTAATAAGGGAAATCATCCCCAAATGGCCGCAAGATTCAGGTTAGTGAAATATTATTTATTATAATTTACCCAGACTATTGTTTACCCAGAAGTATCATACACTATTGGTATAGTCAGAACCAACTGAGCTAACGAACGCACCGGGCCCCATCCAACTTTTCACCGTCGAAATCCGTTGGACCCAGGACAGCTGCAAAATTGTTTAGTCGCTTGGGAAGATGCCTGGGATCCTTGGCAGCCACCTACCCGGCCGGGTCAACGTTTACACTTTGCGAACTGGAGAAATGGCCAAAGAAATCGTGTAAACTTTAACAAAAAACGATGGAAAATCACCATCTTTAATAGGTAAATCCACTATCAGCGGGCCATTTTCCCATGAAAAATGGTGATGTTCCATAGTTTTTTGTTAACGTTTACCAGACTTTATACTGCCCATGGGATTTCAGGCGCCCAAAAAAAGTATCCCATGACTATAGGTGTTTCCACCATTTCTATTATCCCAGTATACCCTCTGGTAAACGTTAACAAAAAACTATGGAAAATCACCATTTTTGATGGGAAAACTCACTATTTCTATGGCCATTTTCAATAGCTATGTTAAATTACCAGTATACTAAGTATATCATCATGAAAACACACATTCACCCACATCACGTATTAGTTGGTATTTTTAGTGCGCAGCTAACTGCTTTTTTAATCCTGCAAAAAAAGACGATGGTTGGTTTGACTAATCTGTAGTATATTCTTGGTTAGGAGTCATTTTTTGTTAACCACACCCTCTGGTAAACTAACATAGCTATTGAAAACGGCCATTTATAGTGAGTTGTCCCATTAAAAATGGTGAATTTCCATTGTTGTTTGTTAACATTTACCAGAGGGTAATATTCGAATGAATTCCCCCTTTATCTCCTGTGTATCCCAATCATATTCCATTAGAGTCCCAGGAATCTCACATACATATTACTTTGGGAATTGTAGCTAGGTATCATATTTATATCCCATAGTTATTAACTGAAATTGGTAAAATTGGATAATAGAATGGAGAAATTTAATTCATTTAGCTTAGATTTAAACTTACTGATGATTTTTGTTAGCCCCCAGTTACTTTTACCACCCATGAACACACAATAGCCCACACACTTAGTTGGTGAACAACCCACATGATATCCCAATAACATCTCAGAGTCTACATATTCCACCTATATTATATAACATATATATATATATGTGATATATTTATCACATTGTATTTTCCTATTAGATCACCATTAATCCACATTATAGTCAGGGAAACGTAGCTTTGTATTTCATCTAAATCTCATTCTATCACAGTGATATCTCACTATATCACAATTCGCCCACATTGACCCACATTTTCCTATATAGTATATAGTAACAATAATTACCTAATCCCATTAGATAGTGAAAAATCCACATAGTCAGTCAGATGATCCCGTTACATCACCAATAACTCACATCGTCCCACACAGTATATTATATCACATTCTATCCCCATGATATCTCCATGAACCCACATACTTCGTCCAATGTTGTTCTTTAATCCCCTGAAAGCCACATGTATAGATATATATATATATATTATTTATATATATATTATATATATATATATATATGTGTGTAGATATATATATTTGGTTCGTTCTCTGGGGATGGGTCGAAACCTATTAAAAAAATGACCATCTGACTGGGGGAATCAACATCCAGCAGCATCATGTGTTGGTACCGAAACTGGGTCCCGTTTGGGTTGACGAACATGGCCATCTGGTTGGTGGTTTGGAACATGAAATTTATTTTCCGTAATATGTTGGGAATTTCATAATCCCAACTGACGAACTCCATCATTTGTCAGAGGGGTAGGTATACCACCAACCAGATATTATTAGGGATCTATTATGGATTGAAACTCAATGGGAATATCATGGGATGCTGTGTGCGTGTGACTGTATAGTACTAGGGTCCTAAATATCATATAATCATCCTGATATATATATATATATATATATATGTTATATCATGAAATCTCATGGCCAAATACCTATGATTCCTTGTAAAAATCGCTCAAAAGCCCATGGATTCCTTGTTGCTTCGTTCTATTTTCCCACATCGTCAGTCATAGTTTCATCCCAGAATGTCGTTCCTAGCATATTTCAGTTGGAATCAATATTCAGCGTCATCCAGCTATGACTTAGCCATATATTACTAGGGATTATGGGTTTAATTCCATCAATTATTATGATGCACTCCATTATTATCCCACTTTAGTATATAATAATCCCATCATGATACACAATAGCACAAAATATCACTATTAATATGTTACCCTATGATCTACTATAACAATAATAATATAATAACGGGAATGATATTTCATATGATGATGGGAACGATAAATAAACTATATATTACAACCAGTAATATAATGATGGGAATGATAAATAATGATGTAATAATTATATTATGATAAAAATAACGATATAAATAATGATGCCTATTATAATATTATTATAATGATGTAATATAACATAATGGGTGCCTATGTCACCCCCCAGGAGTTGGGTTCACGTTTCCTGCGTCCGCACGACGTCTCGGGCGCCTTATGCTCCGTGGCGGCGCAGCTGGGGACGCTGCAGCAGGAGCATCAGCGCCTTGGAGCAACCAACGTTGGTTGCACAAAGGTGAGGAAAATGTGGAAATATGTAGGGAAAATGTGGATTTATGAATGTTGATCTCTTTAAAACCTCTTTAAATGTTGATTTAATGAGATTATTCAAAATATCTTCCAACAAGAGTTGGGAAAGTGTAGGAGCGCATGGGATTTGATTGGGATTTGATTGGGATGTAAGGGCCCGCGACCTGAGAGAGCGTGATTTTCATGAGATTTCATCAGGGTTTAAGGTGATTTAATAGTGATTTGATTGGATTTAGTGTTGATATGATCGGGATTAGGGGGATTTCAGATTTGGATTCAAAAATGCTGGCTATCTAAGACCAGCTTTGATTTGACCTAGTTTTTGTTGGGGATAGTATATACACAGGTTGTTGGAAGGTGAGTTCAACCCCAAAACACCACGGCAAAACAATGGTTTCCATGTGGTCTTACTGAGGTTTCAATGGGAAAATACAAAATGCGCGGGATTTACCATCTGGTTTTTTAACATAGCCATGGTATAGATGGCCCATAGAAATAGATGGTTTACCGTTCTAAAAAATGTTGATTTGTCATGGCGAACTGTTAAATAACCAGAGGGTAATGATAAATTTACTGCGATTTATCCAATTTCAAAGGATTCTCCATTCAATAATGCTGGGGATTAAACGGCCAATACTGGGGCTGATGGGGATACAATGATATTTTAATTGCAGTGAATTTTTCAAGATCACCAAGTGTCATGAGATTCTAACGCTACTTAACCATCAACTATATTGTTTTCTGTGGTGTTAACTGTAAAAAAAGTACAATTGGTGAAGTACACCCGTTATGGTTGATTTAGGTGATTATTAAGCTACCTGGTTTATTGGTCGCAATTTTTCATTGTGATACCCTCTGGTAATTTGTTACATAGCTATGGAAAATTGCCATAGAAATAGTGGATTTTCCGATTAAAAGTGGTGGATCTTTCCATAGCTATGTTAAATTACCAGAGGGTATCAATCATTATTAACCACTAAAATAGCTGGTAAATGGATGTTCATCCCACTAAAAATGGTATTGATAGGTATTGATCCATACCCATAAGTGACAACCACGGATAGAAAAGCAGAAAACGATCAATTTTTGCACCCTAGATGAGACGAACACATGCCAGGGGGATCTGATCGAGATAAATTGAACAAAAAAAAATCTTTTCAAATGATTACCATTGGGATATTGGATAAATTGATATTGAAATAGCCATTCAAAATGATTCTTAAATGATTCTTGATCCGTTTTCAAATCATTCTGAATGGCTATTCAAGGGTCAGACCAACAGATGCGAAAAAACATGCACTGACAAGGAAAACATTCGCAAGCAAACATTCACCTTCCGGGTTTAGTGTTTGCGCCATGGGCGGAGACCATAGTCATCGGCAAACTCCTTCTCAGATGATGCGGGAACTGGAGAGGGCTTTGGAACGAGCAAGAAGACGATGGAGGCGAACGATCTGGCACAGGTTGCGAACTTACCCTCTGGTAAACTAACATAACTATTATGGAAAATCACCATCTTTAATATATAGGTAAACCCACTATCAACTGGCCATTTTCCCATTAAAAATGGTGAGTTTCCATAGTTTTTTTGTTAACGTTTACCAGAGGGTAGCGAACGATCTCGTGCAATGCAACTCGAGTTCCAGATCGAGCATTCAAAAAAACGCGCCTTAATCCCATATCTTACAAATAAGTTGTTCATTCACCTTGCTTGGTGAATCCCAGACATCCCCTGGTTGACTTCATTTGCTAACCTCTGATAAACGTTTACATAACTATGGAAAGATCCACCCTTTTCAATGGGTAAATCAACTATTTCTATTGTCATTTTCAATAGCTATGTAGCAAATTACCAGAGGGTACTTTCATCTATTCCAACTAGAATGATCCCACTACCAATCCGTGCCCCCTATTAAACAGCCCGCAACGAAACCATTGTTTAGTAGGGAAATTCCACATTCCATTGGGACCATACAATGGGGGTGTTTGACATTAGGGGAATGGGATTAATCCCATATAATCCCATATATAATAGGGTATCACTGGGGATATGACCCATTCACTAAGTGGGATATAACCTATTTACCACGTGATCCGATTATTACATTCACTATCATGATCCAAAAATATGACTATATGTTCATATATATAACCACATATATATATATGATCCCATATATCAATCCATATATATATATATATATATATGTATATTAATCCGTATATATATATATAACCATATATATATTTCAAACCACAATATTTAGAACCATATAAATCCATTTCAATCCCAGTAACTTCGTTAACGCCCGAGGGATTTCGCCAGCCTGGTGGAGTCACAAGAGGCGGAACTCTTCTTGGTGCTGCCCAGGTGCGAGTTGGAGAAACCATGAGGCTTTCTATGGGATTTCTATGCGATTTAACCAGGGAAAATAGTGATTTAACCAGGGAAAATGGTGATTTCACCAGGGAAAATGAGGATTTCATGGGTTTAACCAACAGAAATGGGTGGATTTATTCTCGATGGTGGATTTAGTAGGAATTTAGCGTTTGGCAACATGTTCATCCCGCTGTTGACCAACACAAAAAGCAGATGGTTCCAAAATCGCTTTGTGATTTTAGACTAAGAATGACTGGTTTTTCCCAACTGATTAGATGATTAGTGTTAAAATAGATTCAAATCTGGTTTAGATGATGAATTTTGGATTTCAGTTTTTAAAACACACATTTTAATTTTAAAACTGATTAGATGATGAGTGTTTCACAACGATTGGGGGATTGTTTCACCAATCCGATGTGTGTTTCTGCAGCAGCTGAGCAGCTGATCTCCGAGCTCTCCGAGCTGAGGTCGGTGCAAAGTTGTGAAGCATCCGTGCCTAAAGTTGGGAGTATTACCTTCTGGTTATGACTAACAGTTCGCCATGGCATAGATGGCCCATAGAAATAGATGGTTTACCTCTTTAAATGGTGATTTTCCATGGCGAACTGTTGAATAACCAGATGGTAATGGGGCAAACTATAGTTCAAAATCCCTGTAACTTGGGATGTAAGCCTTAAAACTAGAAAAATACGTATTCTGTTTGTTGTTTTGTTGATGCTTTGACCATGCTTTCTCTTTCTAGATTTCACAAAAGCACATGTGTCATTTCCTCCTGCAAAGGTTTTCCATGCAAGGGACGCAGCAACCCCCCCTTCACTTGCTTTGTTGAAGTGGGTCTATCCCTCATTTTGGGTTCCCCAAAGAAACATCAGTTTGGTTGGACATGGGGGCACCTCAATATTTTCTTCACCGAAATTGGCCGTGAATTGGGGTAACCCCCCCCTCTTATGGACAAACCCCGGCCTGCAATGGAAACTTCACAAGCAGGGTGAGTGTTCAGTCCTTTCAAAATTGCATATTTTTCAGGAAGTTTGAAGGTTTCCAATGTATATCAACATATAAATATATGCCGCATTGTTGAGTTCTCGTTCTTTTTCTTAGCCTTCTTCTTTTCGTTCCTGTCCCTTATTCGTTGCCTTGTTGCTGTTGGCTATCATGCCGTAGCAGGCTGGTCTTGCTATGTTCTCTTGTTACTTGGCCACCAGAATGGAGCCTGGGTATCACTGCCCGATGATGGTGAACCATAGGCCCTAGTTCATTAATTGAATTATTAATTAGTGAATCAACGGATTACTGAATGGGTAAATTAAGATAAGATTCAATGATTGCAATGGTAGTTAAACATTCAACAACACGTATTGATATTCATATACCATTGGTGGGCTTATAAGGGTGATATTAATGCGACTAGTAATGGGATATATTCCAACAAATACCCACAATATGACATGGGTAATGTAGGCAAACCTAAGTTCATGTTACCATACATACTTGATAAATAGCAATCCTCAAGTTTGAGGTCCATTATTTGGGTTTTACAACGTTACTGTCGTTAATATTGCTTAGAAACTGGGAATATTGGTGGCTAATTTTACAGGGCACGGGCTGGTACCACCTGAGGATCCCAGGAAGTGTTGGCAACTGGGTTTCATACGATTTGAGCAGTGGCTGCGATCTATCCCTGGCAGGGTTGATGATTTAAATTGCATTTATATGGGATTTAACCATCAAACATATAGGATTATAGTTGATATAGTTGATACATATTGATAAATGATGATTGGTTGATGATTAGTTGGGGGATTATACTACCCTTTTACATATTGGGGATTATTCATAATCCAATAGTGGAATCCCCATCAACCAACCAGGGTTAAATGGAATGATAGAGGGATTTTGAAGACTGCTCATTTAATAACTCTATTTATAAGCCAGTTATATGTGGGATAGCCCCACTTAGGGAGGGGACTTACTAACTAGGGTTTTTTTTCACCACGTACGAGGACCGTGGGATGATCCTGTTAGCTGATCGTCCAATCTCAGCATGGTTATAGCAGACTTGTGTATGGGAAAACCTCTCGTTTAGAGACTGACAGATCGTAACGTCAGCCAAGTTGAGGATGCAAGAATTCTGCAGACTTCCCTTTGTTCATTTACAAGATAATCTGACAAACTGATCCATTTCACTTGTAGCAGACTCAAGTTTTTGAACTATTTCATCAACCCTAAGAGGCAAGCGTAGTCCCATACGGGCTGCCAGTGTGCCCCTGACCTCGGCCAAAGACAGCCTGGTAGGATTGGAACTGCCTGGGTCGCCATAATGATATTGGCTTCTCTTGGTGAGTGTTACAGTACCTGACAGCCATAATATCATAATATCATAAGATCATCATCGGACAGCTACCCTCTGGTAAACGTTTACACTTTGCGAACTGGAAAATGGCCCAGTCGAAATAGTCGATTTACCCATTAAACATGGTGATTGTCCATAGTTTTTTGTTAACGTTTACCAGAGGCTAATGAGTCCAGGGGGGTCCCCAAAGTCTGATCACCTCTGATCCCTAAGACGAAGGCCACAAGATACTCTGGTTGGTGACTGGAACCATTGCTTTTTAATGGGATTTCATGGTGTTTTTAATGGGATTAATATGGGATATAATAATCAATAATGGAACCATGGAATTTTATGTTTTTCCATAGATTGGAAATAATGATACCAACTGACTTTCATATTTTTCAGAGGGGTTGAAACAAACCACCAACCAGTACTGTATTGCTATACAACAATCCCATGTTACAAAGGTTAACGTCATGTTTGTGGTCATGAGATAGCATACGATTAATCCCATGGAATCCATTGATATCCAGTATCCTATCATTCGATCGGACATTGTAATTACCCTCTGGTTATTTAACATAGCCATGATATAGATGGCCTATTTATAGATGGTTTACCGTTCTTAAAAATGGTGGATCTTTCCATGGCGAACTGTTAAATAACCAGATGGTAGATATATCGATATTACTGATATTGATTATCCATATGGCAGTCGATCTAAAGCTCCATATGGCAGTCGAATGATTGTTTTTATTCGCGAAGAATGGCCGTTCCCGGATAAAGGAATTTTGATCAACCATCAAAAAAATCGGTACATACTATTGGGTCCCAACGTGTCGCGTTTTTGCACAAGTCACTTCCGTTGGTCATCTCTTTAGGCACCTGTGAGCTGATGTTTCCCAATTTTTTCGGATCCGAAACGGGAGTCAGATGGTACTCCAAAACTCCACGACTTTGATACAGGATGGGGCCCCCAAGATAGCGTTCAGTTGAGATACTCTTGTGGCTCAACTAGGGTTTATGGTAGAACTGACTATAGTTAATGGATGTTAATGGTGGTTATAAACCAACTTACAACTGGTGGGCACCATCCTGTAGGCAAATGATGAAGAAGCATTTGATTTTAGGGTCCCCATTAATATGGTCAAACTCGTGAGTAACTCATGGTTGTCATTTCAATGCAGAACAACTATGTTTTTCGATGAACAGGGCTTACCCATTATCACGTTATCATGTCAGGTTCTTTGGAATGTTCTCTTTCTCCCAATGAACCGATAGATTCAATAGATACATCCCGAATGACCATCAATATATCAATATTTTGCGGTGGTCAATGGTCCTTACAAATATGGGTAAAAGTCAAAATCTAAGGTCCTCGGGGCCACAGGTGGAATGGTTCTGTTTTCTTTTAAGCCATCCCAGTTGGGGGCAGCCATGGTCGTTGACCCAAGTCGGTCACAGAAAAAACGACCCCTGACCTTTAGAGTAATACCGACCGATACTGGACACGTCGTGCTCCAGTTGTGAATTGGTTCATGACTCCCTGGAACTTGTTACTAGTTCAATAAACAACAGGGTTATTTTGAACAAATACCAACAGAAACTAGTTTAACTAGTTCCAACAGTTCAATATAACAGAAACAGTTCATAACTAGTTATGCAAACATACCAACAGAAACAAATCGCGGGACCAGGGGGGGGGCATTTTTTCGTGCCCATGGGTTCACAATCCCCACGAACTATAGATATATCTATTCGAAATCTAACATAGATCATATTGTATAGATCCAACAATTGTTTTATACTATATTACTATATAGATATATCTATAGATAAATATGTTTCTACCATAGATCAACATTCAAATTTTATTTTAATGACATTGACATATAGGAAACATATTTATCTGGTGGTTTGGAACATGAATTTTATGTTTCCATATGGAATTGCATCATCCCAACTGACGAACTCCATCATTTTTCGGAGGGGTAGGCTATACCACCAACCAGATTATATGGATAGTGTGGAAATTCCCCATTTTCAATGGGGTACTCATATTCCCCAACGGTGAAAAAAAAACAGAAATGATCTATTATCTTTCCGTGATTCTATTATATCTAGCATTAGATCTAATAGAGATCACCTTGCTGATGCTTCTGCGACGCGATGCTGCCAAGGCCGGCCCAGAGAGGTCCTCGCCCTTCACGGCCACGATGCTTCCCAGCCATTTTGAGGAGGCAAGATGTTTGAAAAGTTTGGAGATGGGCTGTGAAGCCATATGGAGAATAATGAGAATATGGGGAGATGAAACTCCATGTAGAGTAATGTTTTATCTCGGATGTTTGGTGGAGAAGGGCGGGGGTGAAGCCATATCTATGGACATGGGGAGACAAAAGAGGTCAATCGTTCCATGTATAACTGGTTGGTGCTTTGGAACCATGGAATTTTATGACTGTCCATTCAGTTGGGAATAATAAATCATCCCAACTGAGGATTCGTCCATCATTTTTCAGAGGGGTGGGCGAAAAACCACCAACCAGATAAGGTTCTTGGGAATGGGAGGTGAACACCTCGTCGTTTTTTGGGGATTCATTGAGGTAAATGTGAAGAAAATGTCTGATGAATGGTTGGATTACTACAGGATGGAGCCCCCAGTCGAGCTCGCGTTCAGTTGGTTTATAAGTGGCTTAACAATGGTTTATGGTAGATATAACTATAGTTAATGGGGGTTATAATGGTGTACAAACCAACTTATAACTGGGTGGGCCCATCCTGTAATATTGACAACAATTGTTATAATCCAATATATGGTTAATTAATGGTAGGGAAATAGCATTAATATTCCCATTGTTATATTACATTATATGTTACCAAGATTAGTTGTTATTAATAAGCTATTATTACATGTTACATTGTTATATAGCTTATGATAATATGAAAATTCCCATGTAGCATTTATTTGGTTTTAAAAAAATGATAATGTATTTGGGATAATATGAAAATATCTTGATATGAGGTTGATCATTCAAGGGGTGTAATCCAAAATGATTAGCCACAAATATAGGTTGAAGCCTTGCAAGATGCGCCCGCAATGAAGTAATAGAATCAATTTCCGCAAAGATTTGAAGTCAAGTTGCATTTGAAATTTGGGGCATATAAATATTCAAAAAGATGCCAACCATCAATTTATTGTTATTCTTAAATTCAGGTAGCCAATGTTCGCCATGATCTCCCTTCATTGATTGTTATTAAAAGGCATATACCCTATTGAAAATAACAATTTATAGTCGATTTCCCCATAAAACATGGTGATTTTCCATAGTTGTGTTAGTTTACCAGAGGGTAACCAAACTAAAGAATACACAACATGACCCATAAATTCTGGGTCCCCCAGCCATTGCCTCCAGGTCAGTGAAGGTGATGATCTGGGCTCCGTGGGTGGGACTTTGGAATGGCAGGGGTGAGTTCCCAAAACCATATGACTTTGTGTGTTCCCAACTTGGATGATTATAGGATGATTAATGGGATTATTTAGGGTTTATATAGGGATATATAAGGATTATGGGATGATTAATGGAATGATATTTATGTGGGTAAAACAATGTCATAAACCACCCATGACTGTGAATGGTAACCATACCACCTATAAAAATGGTGATGTGGGGGGTGGTTTATGAAATTGTTTTACACACATTACACCTCAGAATTCCAATTTTCAGAATTTAACGATGGTTTGTGACCAAAAGCATCGGATATGGGGTACCATATCTGCAGACAAACCTGGATGTTTTTGTCGAAAGATTAGTGATTTACGCATATCTATTGTAGGTTGAAATCGGAAAAAGAAATATGATGGTCTTTTTCAGGCAAACCTATGCCATACAAGCAAACACATGAACTTTGTGACTAAAAGGAGTAGGTTTTTGCGTTTTCTAAACAAGGCCGGATGAACCAGAGAGAGTTTTTGACCCAGAAAACTTGTGTTTCGGATCATCCCAGCCATAGGTTACTGGTAAATCCCAGCCAGTTGGCAACTTTTTTGTTAGTAACAGAAGTTGGATAGTTGGAGGACTTTATATCGAAATTGTCTATAGTTGGCATAGATGTCACCTACTTCAGTTGGAAGTTGGATTGTCACCATAAGTTGGATTGTCACCATATGTTGCACCATAAGTTAATCTCCGACCCCGACGACTCCACCCCAAAGTATTGCATTGTTTGGGGGAAAAAAAAGACCATTGTTCAGACACACCCAGATCCAGTAATGGGTGAATGGTTGGTGGTGAAATACCTATAATTTGCCTTCTGAAATCCTAAAAGTTGGGCTCATAAAACATCTCGAATCCGACTTTGATCTCCCTGAAATCCTCCTTAAATTCTCATGATATACCATTTTTTTTGGCTGCCTAATCCAGAAAGATCATTAATTTAAAAAAAAAAACTATGAGTTGATTGAACAAATATCTCCCGATTCAACTCTCCCCCAAAAAAATATACCCTCTGGCAATTTAACATAGCTATGGACAGATCCACCATGCTATTAATGGGAAAATCCACTATGTCTATGGCCATGTTCAAGTTCGCAAACTGTTAAATTACCAGAGGGTAATCTATGTTAAATCCCAGATTTTCGCCATATCAATCATTATCAATCCTCCAAATCCACCATGTTCAAGTTCGCAAACTGTATACGTTTACCAGGCCGGGTATCTCCAAAGTCTCCAGCTCCGCAGGTCCTGATTTCTCCCGAACCGCTGAGTGGACGCTCGGAAGATCTCTGGGAATTCGAATCGTGCCGAGGGATGTTTGATATGAGCTATGGTCAATACTCATGGTTAATAACCATTAATAGGGGCTAGTCATCCAATGGTTCCACTCGGGATTTATAATAACCATTATTTTTGGATCCTTATTGTGGATGGGATGACCATCAACCATATAGTGAGTATTGACCATGGCTCATATGGGGTAATGTCAACCCCGGATTAATAAACCCTAGTTTATTAATTAGGGAAGTATTTTTTCAATAGTCATAATCTGATACTTTTTAATGGTACCCTCCCAATTAAACAATCTAGGGGTTTAATCCAGGGTTGACATTATGTGTTGTTCAGCTGCCTAAAAAAAGTGGCTGAAAAAACGATGGTTTATGGATTTTATGGTAGAACGAACTAGTTCATTGAGGTTATTTCATTTTTTTAACCAACCAACATACCCGGCCTGGTAAACGTTTACAGTTTGCGAACTTGAAAATGGCCATAGAAATTGTGGATTTAGCCATTAAAATGGTGGATCTTTCCATAGTTATGTGAAAGTTTTCCAGAGGGTATGTTGTGGATTAATCCGAATTAGGTTACTTGGCTGCAGAAACCTCGCCGATTTTTAGGAGTTTGCTCATATTTTTGCTGGCGGAACTCAGCCTCACAGAAGCTGCGAAATGAAGAAATTTGACATGGCTCTGCAACCTTGGTTGAGTATACTCAAATGTGTTTTTCGAGGTTTTTCGCAAGAAATGGGGACATACATCCATTAATGTGTGTGCATGCATCCATACAGACATACATACTGTATGGATACATACATACTGTTATATATATATATATATGTATTATACATATATAATATAAATATATATATATATATAATATTAATATGTGTAATACTCACCGACTAAAAAAACCTTGTCTTTATAGGCACTATTCCCCATGTTGTAATTTTCCCTTCCGCACTCTGTGGTGTTTTGAGGGATGAGCTTTTGAAGAAGTTCAAAGACCTGGAGCAAGAACGCTCTTGGCGGCAACTTGTGTGGGACCCGCCCAGCTGCAATGGTGACTAGGGGGGTGTCGATGCTGGAAGCCAGCCAGGAGTTCATGGTGATTTTTCATAGGACATATACAGGATGGGGCCCCCAGTCGATAGCGTTCAGTTGAGATATTTTTGTGGCTGAATTCTATGGTTGATGATAGATATAACGAACTAGTTCATGAGGTTTATAAACCAACTTATAACTGGGGGGCACCATCCTGCAGAGGAATATATATATATATATAACCAACTGAATTGTATTCAATGATGTGATGGCGTTTATACAAAGGGTTTAATTTGTTGGCAAAAGCTAAAATGGCAGTTCAATGGTGATATAATTGGGGAATATAATGGGAATAGAACGGGGGTTGAAAGGGATTTCATTGGGATTTCATGGGAATTAATGAAATATAGAACCAGCTTAATATGATAATTGGGTGTGACTGAAAATGCGATATACCTCAAAATGGCAGGCAATTTTTAATGGGAAACTGCGGATAATCCATGGGATCCAAAATAGACCAAACAGCTAAGAAATTAGGTGCCTGTTGCAGGTATCTAGAAGATTTACTCAGTAAACTAGACCCATATGACCCTATTTTCACATGGGTTTCTCTCAAAATGCGATATATCCTTTACCCCAAAAGAATACGTTTGAATTTGGAAAATGATGATATACCATGGAATTGTTTGCTTTCAAGTTTCGAAACTTTCCTATGTCATGCCTTCAGCGCAGAAGACACAGCTTGAACACCTCGACTTCACCTATCCCGTCGCAGCTCCGTGGTACCTGATGTTTGACCCGTAAACACCATGGGGGGACATTTTATCACCGAAATTTGGCGTCCAAGAAGCCCATGGTCGCTTATCATTTTCAGATGCCCTTCTAGGGAGGCCTCATGTTGGGGCGATTCAACCCTCCTGTCAATGGATTGGTTTTGTTGGGAAAATCTTCACCGGAAACCAGCGATTTTCCCATATCATGGAGTTTTCCGGTTACAATTTCCCAACAAAACCAATCCATTGGTCCTGTTTGTTGATGAAATCTCCACTTTGGTGATTGGACTCGCGATTGTTCATCAAGTATGGGAACTGATTGACAAGATTGAGAGGGAGAACCGTTTGCAGAGCAGACCAACTTTGCCGATCATGGTGGTGATTGGATGGGCCGGCAATGACGTTCATGGAGATTTTGGTACCAAGGATGTACATGGATCCATGCCTCCAACATGAATCGCTATGATGTCCGTTCAAGTCATCGGGAACGATGACCAAGGAAATTATTCCCTGCCACCTTCCTAGAACCGAGAAATGGGCACACACTTCAACTGGCTGAGAGGGGCATCCAAGGAATTTCGTCCTCTCTGCTCGCAACTGGAGACAAGTATGACAACTATCATCGACCACCAGTACGACCGAAAAGTGAACTACAGGTTTTTGAGAGGGATGGGCATGGGTCAAGCCATTTAAGACCCAGGGGACTGACAGATGGCTGTCACTGATCATTCATTTTCGGGGTACTCTGATTTACCATCTAGAAATCCATGGCTTTCACAAGATCTACAAAAGGTGGTGAGTTTTTCCAGATGGGGATGGGTACTATAAATTTTGTGAGGAAATATCATTTACCAGCTATTTTTGATCACCAGGGGTAGGGGTTTTGTCCCATCCCCAGATGCTTTCCGTCGTCCCAGGGAAAATGCCTTGCGGGGCCCGTCCAGCGCACAGGATGAGCCGATGAAGGTTGGGCTGTCGGGACTCGATCCCTGGGATCCCTGGTCACAAAAATATCAAAAACGGGTTCTTCCACATAAATACATCTTGGGGGTGGGTCAAGACCTATGGATGTATCAATTTTAGATGATCATCCAGCTATACCAGCTATAACTTGGGGTTCACTAGGTACCAGTAGCCATGTATGACATATAAATGGAAACGGTCACAAACTGTGCAATTTCGACGTGGGATGATTGGACGAACTTTGGACTTTGACCAGTTTGACCTCGGGGATTTGACAACGATATTCCCAGGCGGCTTTCGATACACCTTATAATGTGGGTAAAACAATGTCATAAACCATCCATTTGGGAATGGTAAGCATACCACCTATAAAAATGGTGATGACTGGGGATGGTGCCAATGGCATTGTTTTACCCACATTATACAGGTTAGGAAGGGACCTCTAGTTGTCACTGGACAGTTCGGGACGCTTCCTGGCTTTTTTGATGCGTTGCAACAACCGTTAGCCATGAGTGAATATGTTGCCGTGCTGAAGATCACTTTTTCATAGGGTATCTCTCACCCGAAAAGGTAGAATTTTAGCAAGGTTCTGATAGTTTTTACCTGTTCTCTATTTTTGTTGGGGTACCATGCAATTAACCATGTTTATGTGTATTGATGACACGTCCCAGCCATTTATTCTTAGGGATTCGCATTGGTTGTACCTTCCCAAAAAATGGCTGGTGGAGCCAATCAGCCCCAGAATGGCTGTTCCTAAAGTTCATAATTCCATCATTTTGGCCAATGCTATCTGGAATATTCCATTATATATATATAATTATATCCCCATGAAGTAAATTATCCCATAACATCGTGATAATCATGATATTAGATCTTTGTTATATATCCCATCCCATTCATATGATTTTATGAACATTCATATTATGGGTTATGTATATATATATATATTCCATAACATCATGAAATATCCTCATATAAAGTTAAAGTGGGTGAAAACATATCCGCGTCTTTATGCTCATTTAAACATGCAGTGTGTCAACATTCATCCTCAGCCCCATGAAGCCGGGGCGCTTCGCGCCCAGGCGTTCTTGACGCAACTTGAAGCGTTGGGCTTCGAACTCACACGCCGAAGGCGCGGAGGATCGACGGATCGCTGGACACCATCGCGGAAGTATACGGTGACCTTGAAAGGATACTGAATGATACTGAAGCTGGCAATTGTGAGTCTACCCTCTGGTAATTTGTTACATAGCTATTGAAAATGGCCATAGAAATAGTGGATTTTCCCATTAAAAATGGTGATGTTCCATAGTTATGTTAGTTTACCAGAGGGTATATGTAAATGGGGAAATTCATCTGGGATTTGTTGTAAACCAACTGGATGTTTTTTGGAGTACCAACTAATCATAGTGATATCATGAACTATTTCATGGGGATACCAACAACCATGGGAATATTCCATCGGGATATTATCTGGCAAGACCAGCCAGATTGGTAGTGACCAATATCTGACGACTTAATCTTTGCAACCAGTGATTCTTGCAGGGTAGATCCAAGATTGGGAATGCATTTGGAATGCATGGTGTTCTTAACTTTGACAATTGGGTTTTAATAAGTTTGGTTAAGTCAGGTTTGGGTGTTTGATATTATGGTTAGTCACATGGAACAAGCCCATGCTTGGATACACCACATTCTCCATGGAAAGCCCATCAATTTCATTATCAGATTTAAATGCCCATCTTTCCATATCATTCCCATTTTATAGTTGATTTACCCATGAAAACTGGTGATTTTCCATATGGTAAACTACCATAAACTACCATAACTATGTACCCTAGTAAAGATGCAAGTTACCCTCTGGTAAACTAACATAACTATAGTAAACTAACATCTTCGTTTCGTTTTTTTCTATGTTTACCATATGGTAAATATCGCCAAAAAGGGAAAGATGTCTGGAGCCGACATCTCCAAGGTTCGAGATCACAACAAAGGACAGTTTACCTGGTAAACATAGAAAAAACCATGGAAAGATCCACCATTTTTCATGGGTAAATCCACTATTTCTATGGCCATGTTCAAGTTCGCAAACTGTAACAAATTACCAGAGGTTATGACTCGGTCTCCTTCGCCACTGGCACACACAAAGTTTTGCACTACAAAAGCAGATTGGTGGTTGGCAAACCCGGCTCAGTACCGCAGCCCTGATATCCGTTGAGGACCACCACTGGACCATGGATCCAGTCACTGCTCCGGGGTGAATACCCTCCATGAAAGATGGCGAGCTAAGTAATCCGAATCAATTTGGGGTTTTACAGTGACTTGAGTGGGAAGATCATCTAGACCTGAATGATAAATTGAAGCACGCCATGTTTGTTTCACGAGGGTTTTTGCATGGTTGGCTACTCATTCACCGGTCCAACCTCTTCCCAGCTGATCTTGGAACTGAATAATTAAGTGGATAATTTTAAGTCACCCCAATAAGATTCCAGTTTTCAACAGCCAAGGAGAGCCAATTGATGAGCCAAGCAATGACTTTTCTGAGAGACTATCCCACAAGGTGGTGCCCTCCCACTTATTCTAAGTTGGTTGAAATGGCTAGATGAACTGTTGGCTCATGGTAGATATCCATTGTGAACATCAACCAACCTATCCATCTACGACAAAAACACACCGGAAAGCCACCGGTGTTTCCGATGAAATTTGCGGTGTCCTCAACGGTGCCCGGTGGCGCCCCAGTAACCGTTAGCCAAGTTGGTAAAAATCACGAGCCAATAGCGTTTGGGTTTCATTGATGTACCGAACTAGTATCCATGATTGTTATGAACAAACTCATAACAATAACTCAATAGGTATGATGGATATGTCAAACTAGTTTAATGGAGTTTTAGACCAGCTAAATGTTGGAATTCCCCTAGTTATAAGGTGTTTTATACTTTATAGACCCCCATGAACAATAGATAGATCTACCACATACCATCGATCGAATTCACCTAGTTGGAAGGTCCAATTTGCTCACCTGGATTTTTTTCCATGGTTACTAACCAATACCCGGCCTGGTAAACATACAAAAAACTATGGAAAGATCCACCATTTTTAATGGGAAAACCCACTATTTCTATGACCATTTTCAATAGCAAACTGTTAGTTTACCAGAGGGTACCTAGTTAGATGGGTTTATAAACCAACGGATTTTTGGGATGTCCTGAAAACTCTCCGGTCATTTTTCACATAGCGAACTTGAAAATGGCCCATGAAGGTTGCAGTGATTTAGCCATTACCCTCTGGTAAACATACAAAAAGCTATTGAAAATGGCCATTTAGTTCGTGGATTTTCCCATTAAAAATGGTGGATCTTTCCATAGTTATGTGAAAGTTTACCAGAGGGTAAAGATGGTGATTTTCCATCGTTTTTGGTATCTTTACCAGAGGATAAATGATGAAAAAAACCGACCCAACAGAGATTTTTCGCAAGGCCAGAGGAGTGGAACAGCTGCTGCTCTCTGCTGCTTCGATGCTCCATGGCCGTCGTGGACAAGGCCGACTGAAAAAATTGCTGCGATTGAGGGAATCATCTGGGTATATTATAAAAACTATGGTTTATAGGTAATATATCTATAATTCTATAGTATTATATTAATAGATATATTCTATAGAATTATAGATATATTACCTATTATAGATATATTATATTATAAAAACTATGGTTTTTATAGGTAATATATCTATAATTCTAGATAATATGGTTTATAAACCAATGGTTATAGGTAATATATCTATAGGTAAACTATGGTTTATAGGCAATATATCTATAGGTAATCATCTGGGTACCCTCTGGTAATTTAACATAGCTATGGAAAATCACCACTTTCAATGGGAAAATCCACGAACTAAATGGTGATTTTCAATAGCTATGTTAAATTACCAGAGGGTATATTATAAAAACTATGGTTTTTGTTGGTAATATATCTATAATTCTATAGTATTCATGGGGTTTATAAACCAATGGTTATATCAATGGGAGATCTTCAGGATCCAATTGATGGAGGTACGGAGGTACTGGACCAGATTTTGGGCCAGATTTTCTGGGTTCCCTGAAATTTAGGCCTGAAACATAGGCCTTATATATGGTAGGTACCTCCAATTTAGGTTCCTGAAATGGCCAGTGACTGGAGGTCTCCTGAAATAGGGATACCCCAAATCATCCAGAATGTTTAACCAAATTTAGTATTGCAACACATGGTTTTAGGCTACCTCTATTTTAAGAAACAACCATCCTATATTTGCTTTTGTAGTATGAGTTTTATTCGTATGTTTCCAGGATGTTCACCCACCATCCTCAAATCATCTCTAACAATGTTTCTGAAATGGTGAGATTGGAGGATTATTTAGGTAGGTTTAGTCATTTGCCCATTTGAATTGGAGAAAATCAGCTTGATATATGAGGAAAAAATTGCGGATTTTGCATTGGTCCCCCTTTCGAAGTTGATTTTCAGCCGGGTTTTGCTGAGTGCTCGAAGTAGCAAGTAGGCTGAATTTCCACTTTTTTGAAAGGGGCACGCAATGAGTAGTCTGCAACAGCGGGAAAAATCACCCATAGAAGTAGATGAGACAACCATCATGGGATTCAACACCTGGGTTTGTTGTTTAAGGTGATTTGGCGTATATTTTCCCAATGGAAAATCCACAAAATGACTGGGGAATCTATACCCTCTGGTAAACTAACATAACTATGGAAAATCACCATTTTTAATGGGAAAATCCACTATTTCTATGGCCATTTTCAATAGCTATGTTAAATTACCAGAGGGTAGTGAATATGTTTGGATATTTTGGGACCCCTTAAGCAACTCCAAGCGTTTGGATCTCCCCACGGTGAAATCCCGTTTTCGTCGGTGGTGATTGTGGTGAAACAGCTATGTTGGATGACTAAGAATCACTGGTGAGTTGGTTGCTACATCCACTTTCCACATATCATACTGTTTACTATTTATATATATATGTGTATATCCAAATTATCCAAGTTATATCCCAAAAAAATAGGAAATTATACTATGGAACATATTTGGGATATATATATATGATTTATGTATATCCAAATTATACCCCCCAAAAAATAGTGCATATCGTGGACTTGCTGTAGATGATTTGTTTTAAAATTTTCACGGGGAAATCCACTACTTGTGGAATCTATGGGAATGTGTTTTTCTTTTTGGCTGGTTCCTTAACTAACTCGAAGATATTATTCCTGGTCCTATCCCCTAAGTTTCCGCGTGAAACCAGCAATATCCAGCAGTAAATGCCATATTGCTGGTTATATCCCCATATTACTTGTATATAGCCCCCTGATGTTATTACACTTAATCCCATGGTTATATATATAATTGTATACACATACACTGAAAATCCCAACTATTGTATAATCCGTTTTAACTACATATATCTCATATTACCCATATATGTCCTATATGTCATTATATAGTTATATATATATATGCTCAGTATCCCAATTGACTACTTGTATATTCCAATAACTACATGTATGATATTCCCTATATTTCATAACTGGTTATGACCCCTTGGTTTATGTTTAAGTCATCCCCATGTTGGCAGGCGCAGACAACGTAAAGAACGTCCACCTAACGAGGGGCGTTGTTTTTGTCGGCGGCAGAAGCTCCGCCTGGGCATGCGGTTCACCGGTGGACGGTACCCATCAACACTGGCGCCGAGTTCAGGATGAGTGAGTGAAAAGGAGGTGAAAAATGGGGAAATGAATGAGAACATGATTGGATTTCCATAGATCTCAGGATATTCTGTCTAGATATATACACAATTATATATATATACCTTGAGAACTCCATTGTATATCCATAGAATTGAGGATATTTCAATATATGTCATCTATTCTTATTCATATGAATATTAATAGTTATTTGATATATATATATATATACATATATATATATATACATATATATATATATACATATATATATATATATACATATATATATATATATATACGTATACGTAATTTGATATGTGCCTTGAGCTTATATATCCCAAGAAAAAGATGGTTTTGCAAAAAGATCCCTGCCTTTCAGAGCGAAAAC
>Ga0126342_10000716_pt1 | contig 39738 bp, 37 predicted proteins | sample Cyp1metagenome_FD_92528 | JGI IMG/M metagenome (GOLD analysis project Ga0126342, IMG submission 92528) | Coral microbial communities from Lord Howe Island, Old Settlement Bay, Australia - Cyphastrea 1 metagenome | ecosystem: Host-associated > Invertebrates > Cnidaria > Coral ...
AGACAGATAGACAGATAGACAGATAGACAGATAGATAATCAGAGAAAGAGAGAAAGAAAGGGAGAAAGAGAGGCGACCTCAACCACCTGTCGGTCCACCAATGATTTCGCTCTGTCATCCGTGACTCGCAACAACCAACCTCTCCTATAGGTTTCCTATTTTTGAAACATTATTTTAGGATTTTTGTTTTGATCAGGTTTAGGATTTTTCTTTTGGATGCCTGCTTCTCTGCTGTTCCTGCTTTTCCTGCTTCGCTGCTTTTCTGCTTCTCCTGCTTTTCTGCTTTTTTTGCTTTTCTGCTTCTCCTGCTTCTCTGCTTTTCCTGTTTTTTTGCTTCTCTGCTTTTCTTGCTTCTCTGCTTTCGTATTTCTCCGCTTTTCAATAGCCAGGGTTTAATAAGCGGTCTGGTTCTTTTGGGAAAGGCTTGGGCTTTGAATTTGGTAATTGCTTCTGGAAGAGGCCTACCTTTCTTCTCTCGGCCCTAGGATCAGCTCTGGAAAAGTGCACTGCAATTGTGCACCCTGAAAACAAATCTACTAAGTGAATTGGACCCTCTTATGGCCCAGTGCCTTGGAAATTTGTGTAAAAAATGTTTATTAACTAGGGTTTAATAAGCGGTCTGATTCTTTGGGGAAAGGCTTGAGCTTTGAATTCGGCGATTGCTTTGGGAAGAAGCTTACCTTTCTTTTCTTGGCTCCAGGATCAGCTTTGGAAAAAATTACTGTAATTATTATAAATTATGAACCCTGAGAAAAACATACTAAAATGAATTGGATACTGTTATGGCCTAGATACGGAAGCTTTTTACATACAGACGCTTTTATACACGCAAATTTTTGTACACAGACACTTTTATACATAGAAATATTTTTACACAGAACCTTTTACACACAGACACTTTTACACATAGAAATACCATTTTCCCGCATTTTTTGACGTTTATTGCGACATTTTAAGATCGTAATTTTATTATATATAGTTTTGGCGATCGAGCCTTATTTCGTACGACAAGATTTCGGCCGATACTTAAAATCGTAATTTTACTAGAATTTTTGGATTTCGTGAGAAAGGGTTGGGATTGATATTTTACAAAAAAGGGGACGACCGCTCGGAAAACAAAAAAATAACACAAAAAACCCTATCCCCTACAGTAAAAAAAAACAACAAAAAACACATAAATAAAAATAACATTATACAATTTGAATCCAAAAATTAATTCAAAATACAACATAATTTTAATTACTCAAAAACAAAGACAAAAACCAAAAATCGAATAGTAAACCTGAAAAAAAAACAAAAAAAAATATGTTTAAAATATATTTTTTAAAAACCAAATAAAAATAATTTAGTTATAAATTCTAAATAATTTTAAATAGCTTAAATTATAATTTAACCATTTTTTTAATAATTTCCACAATATAGTTGTAATTTACTGATAAAATTCTAATATAATTATTTTATTTAGCCTTACTTAAAATAGAATTTAATCTATATTAAACCTTTTAGAATAATACTTAACCTAAATTATGTTGTGATTTTGAAGTGTTTGTGATAATTTTTTCGTACGAAAGAAGGTTCGATCGCTAAAAAGTGTAATAAAATTGCGATTTTGAGTATTGGCCGAAATCTTGTCGCACGAAATAAGGTTCGATCGCTAAAAATTGAAGTAAAATTGTGTTCGGTAGTCCGCTTTTTTTTGTTCTTTGAGAGGTAATTCGTTTTTTCCCGAGACCATTTACGAAGGATTCTTAGTAAAAAAGCAGCCGTTATAAAACATCTTCTCACCTTCATATCTGCTGATCTACATCTTCATACCCTCATATCTACTGATCTATATTTTCTACATCTTCATACCCTCTTATCTGCTGATCTACATCTTTACACCTTCATATCTGCTGATTTACATTTTCCCACCCTTAGATCTGCTGATTTATATCTTCTACATCTTCACACCCTCATATTTGCTGATCTACATTTTCTACATCTTCAAACCCTCATATTTGCAGATTTAGATTTTCATACCCTCACACTTGCTGATCTACATTTTCCCACCCTCATATCTGCTGATCTATATCTTCTACATCTTCTATATCTTCTACATCTTCTATATTTTCTACATCTTCATAGCCTCACATTTGCTGATCTACATCTTTCACACCCTTATATCTGTTGATCTATATCTTCACACCCTCACATCAGTAAATCTACATCTTCACACCCTCATATTTGCTGATCTACATCTTCTACATCTTCTATATCTATTTGCTGATCTACATCTTTTACACCCTTACATCTGCTGATCTATATTTTTATACCCTCACATCAGTAAATCTACATCTTTATACCCTTAAATCTGCAGATCTACATCTTTACATTTTTACATCTACAGATCTCCTCTCGCTCTTCTTTCTATTTTTTTCTTAAGGCGGGGGCGGTGCTGCCGGAGCGCCACGAAATATAATCCTTTCGTATGAAATGGACTTTGGATGTTAAAAATTAAAAGTAAAATTGCGATTTTGAGGTGTCGTGGGCGACCTTTTCGTACGAAATGGATATTGGACATCAAAAACTAAGGTAAAATTGCGATTTTGAGGTGTCGTGGGCGACCTTTTCGTACGAAATGGATATTGAACGTTAAAAATTGAGAAAAAATTACGATTTTAGTTAGTCCATCGCAACATTTTCGTACGAAATGGACGTTGGATATCAAAAATTGAGGTAAAATTGCGATTTTGAGGTGTTACGGGCAATGCTTTCACATGAAATGGACGTTGGATGTCAAATATTGGGTAAAATTGCGATTTTACTTTGTCTGCGGTGACGGAAAGTTATGTTTCCAAAGATTTGGTTGAGAATATGTATTGTTTTAAATATATATATATATGGATATTTTATTAATATTTTATTTATTTTATGGAATATGGATGGTTTTCCTATAATTTTTCCTTTTTTATCGATATGGACCATTTATAAATATATAAAAAAATTCGTTGTTTAAGGTTGATAGGAATTTATATGTACTTAAGAATTCAGTATATTAAAAAGGGATAGATATAGAAAATGACAGGTAACCTATACATTGGAAGGTTTTTTCTTGAAGAATTATTGATTATTGTTATATAAATTATACGTAAGCCAAGGGTGTTTTTGCTAGTAGTTGCCAATGCCGCCCAAATCTAATCCCTTATCCGATTTTGATCATGAACACTAACGAATTTTGATAAAAATCGTATCCGACATTTTCGAACGGCAATGTCCTTCTCTAGCTGAGAAGCTCATTTCTTGTTGAATAAAGTTTTCTCCAGATGTCAATCTATCTTGTTTGACCTGTCCGGTATTAGTGGCTTGTGTGGTTAGCTTGTCGCTTCTGTTGGTAACTTGTGGATTTTTGTGGCTGAAACCTTCAGACCCTCCAGAATATCTGAGTTTACAACGCCCGTGAATACTAAAATTTGGTACCGTAGATATTATGATAAATCTCCTACATGGGAATCCGTCGGTCCTTAAGCCGGAAATATGATTAAACTTACCAGAAAATTTGCAACCCAAAAGGCATACACGAATTCTAGCATACCTGTGCCCAAACGATCCCTGGAAGAGAAATTCTCTAGGATGCTGTTAAAAATCGTCGTTAGCTTCGTGTTCTGCGAACTTCTACTAATATTATTTCTTCAATTTTCTTTATTATTTTCTTCTTTTTTTTTCCATATCTTCATCTTCCACTGTTTGATTTTGCCAATTACTACTTCGATTCTTATATGTAAAAATTGCGGTGCATAAGCCGAGACTGTGATAATGTACTAAAATTTGTCCGTGTAAGGTTTATATAAGGACGCATAAAATACTATAATATACATAAGCTAAAATTATATATATGTAAATAAAATGTAAGCAATAGTGAAAATTTTTCCTATAAGCAGTAGTGTCGCATTCAAAATATTTAAATTATAATTCAATTGGAAATTAAATTCGCGTGGTAAATTTTCTGCGAACCCGCGTATTTATAATATATATAATATATAATAAGATTTTATCGGGAAATTAATTAATTAAAGATCGTAGACCAAGAGCTAGCTAAATTCGTACCGCATTTTTTTGCCAGCCTACATAATTAAAATATACATAAATATATTATAGGATTTTTAGAATTATTTTATTGAAATTTTAATAAATATTATATATTTAATAGGAAAATGGATAAAAACCCAGATTAAGTATCTTGACCAAGCAGTGGCTTCATTTAATTCTTATAATAAGAGCCTCTGAATGGGAAAATATTGTTTGAAAAAAAAAAAAAACCTAATTATGTATATATTTATAATTAATTCGAGACCTCAATTGGCCGTTACTTCTGCCCATACTATTCCGCTGAATATTTTTTTTGAAATTTTGTCGAATTATAAATATTTGATATTTCCCCGCGAGATGATACCAATCGTCGATATTGACTACATTGTAAACCATAGGGATAAAATTTTGCAACACAAAATTGCAGGACCAAAGAATCAATTCCTATTCTTATATTTAGAAATAATTTAATTTTGTTGCAAGAATTTATCCCTTTTGCTTGGAATTTATTTTATAAAATTTTATTCCTATAATTTCTAAATTTTTATAATATATAATAGAATTATATTTTATATTTGGGATTTATAATTTTATATTATATCTAAAATTTATAATTTTATATTATCAAATTATTTTTATATAATTTTATTTTTTAATTTATATTTTATTATTTTATAATTTTAAATATTAATAATTAAATATTATAATATATTATAATTTCTTTATCTAATATATTATTATCGATTTCTTTATTTATATATTTTTTTATTTTATATTTTTTTTATAAATAAATAAAACATTACATCGAAAAAAACAATCTATATTTCCGTTATTTAGTTTATAATTTTCCCAAAAAAAATCTAAGGACCCAAATTCGAAGCTCTAAATCCAAAATTTAATTTATATATCTTTCGTTTTCTCCAATCCGAATCTATAAATCCCTACAAATCGAATTTATTAATCTATAAATCTAAAACCAAATGCCTCAAAAAATATTTTTTTTTTTTTAATTTATTTATATATATTCGATATATATTTATTATCTTAATATATTAAAAAATTGAAATATAATAATAATTAATTAATTATAAAATAATAGAAAATAATATATAGATATAAATAATTATAAATGATATATTATTATATTAATATATAATATACAAAAAAATATGTTAATCTAATTTAAATAATTCATATAAAAAATATTTATTTTTATAAATTTTTATTAATATATATAAAATATCTCTAGGACAATAAGTACCCCGCCCGTTGCCTAATTGGTTCGATTTCGGGTTCGGGTTCGGCTTCGGGATGGATCCTATAGGTTCCTGAGATATGGATTTTATAAAGGATCCGAGATATGGCTCTTGTACATGTGCTTTGCAGTTATCCTATGAGAGTTTCATCTTTGATTTCCCCGTATATTGATTCGACTTCGGGTTCGGGTTCTGTTGTGGGAAATATATTTGGAAAAGGGGGTGGGAACGATCGATTTCCACTTCGATTTTGATTTTGGGCATGGATATACGTAGAGGAACGTGAGGCATAGCCAAGCAGGACGGAAGCAGGGAATGGGACTGGAGAGGGGGCGGGAAGATCGATTTCGATTTCGGGCTCGACTTCGGGATGGATCCTGGAGGGGATGTTATTGGATCTTGTAGAGGATCCGAAACATGGCTCTTGCGCAAATGCACAATAAAGGATTCTCAATCATGGATCTTGCAGATAACATAGGGCTAGAGCCATGGATCTTGCACAAATGCCTTATTCTTACGTTATGCTATTCTTATCGTGGATTTTCCCCTTCCTTGTTGCGCGGAAGGCGATGACAGCGGCTAGGGCTGAATCAAGCTGCCTGCGGCGGTAAGCTGTGTGCAAAGGTAGGATGGAAGGAAGGAATGAATATGTTGGATATACAATTTTTAGCGGCTTCGTTGTTTTCTATTTCATATCTGTATTTTGAAAAAAAAAATCGCGCAGAGAAGCACGAACCACAGCAAAAGAAATTGGCATCCTTCAGCACTTTGGCTCTCTGTCCTGTGCCGTCGAAGAGCCAATCACAATCTGTTTCGACAGTGTTGATGTCTACGATGATATGCATTGTCGCACTGTTTGGGTTGACAACAATTTGGTCCTCTGGGGAAGCCCTCCTCTTGAGAAGCTGAAGTGAGTTGCAGCTCGTGCACACGTGGCTCTTTCACACGCGCGGAACAGCTTCCACTTCCAGCCGGTAGCTCCTCACTGGACCGTTGGTTGCTTCTTGCGTTTCTTGATTGGCTGTGGGACACTGCAGTCGCTCTGTGCTTGGGGCGCAGCTGCGGCAGGCTGCTGCCGTTCAGTCGCAGGAATGCGGTGAGCGTGACAATACGTGGACCAAATCTTCTCACAACTATGCCGCACATTGTGGTCATGAGCAAACAGGAGCAAGAAGAGTTCTTGGTATATAAGTGCGGTACAGGAAAAGATAAGCTGCCATCGGCCAGCCACATGAAAGACTCGCTCGACAGCTTCGGGTTCGGTGTCAATATGATAGAAATCTGGGTATACAATTGGATCAACGCCAGAAACAAAACCAAGGACTGGATGGTTAACGGCAGGCAGAATGATATCGCAAGTACAGCCTGTCCACCACCCAATGGAGGTTCGCCAGCCGCTGCCAAGCTGCCCGCACCGGAGGAGCAAGTGTCAAATCACGCACGCGCTTGCGTGCGCTCCGAGCAGCTCCACAGGCATTGTCGTAGACGACAAAGGCCAATGTGCTGAAAAGGCTAACCAAATACTACACCAAAAAGAAGACTTGAGTCACAAACTCAGAGGCATACATGGGACGGATAGCCAAAATATGCAGGTATGGCGACACTGCCACCAGAATGCCATTGGGCTTCCGAGTAACCCGGGTTTCGGAGATACCCTTGTGGTCGTCCTTGTGACCTGGGACGTTATCAGCAAAAAAATATTTCTATATATGGGTCTATAGATATGTTTATAGTCAGGGGGTACAACCATAATATTTTAACCGGGCACTGGCGAAAACTCAAAAATCAGGAATGCTGAAAGCTAAGGCTGCGGCAAGAATCCGGCTCATCCACTAGATTGTCACGCGGTTTTTGACGCAGTAAACTGAGCTCGTAAGCTCGTTCATGGCTCAAAGGCACTTCTGCAGCATCAACCCAAGCATCTTGAACCAGGTATTGCAAGGAAAGCCCTTCCTGGGTCTGCCTTTCTTTCTGCTTTCGGACTCAGGACTTTTCAGGGGGCACTTCCCATTGACCATGCGCCCGGCAATATTTGGAACCAGGAGCTGCTCAACAAGAGCAGCCACGAAAATAGCCCATCTGGACTTTGGGCTCCCATACCAGGCCAAAACCACGGTCATTACAAACCAGTTTCTGGACAAACCATTTGCCGTCGATCACACATGCGCGATCATACGTATGCGAGGGATATATCCGACACCGTCTCACAATGGCGTATCAGGACCGTCCGAAACCACATGCCAGCAGGGCCAGGTTGCCAGAGGGGGTTAGTCTTCTATAGGCCAATCCAAGGGTAAAAAAATTATGATAGTAATTATCAGGGGTATCGTAGGTGGGCCTTATCATCCACCTTTGTGGCAATAACAGGTCAGTTAATGGCAACAATTTTGGCGCAGACATGGCGAGAAACCAATAACAACGGCCCAGATTACCGCCGTCTCACAGGAGGGGTTAGGAAAATTCGACTTCGGGTAAAGAAGTTCGACTTCGGGTTCGATAATCGTTCCGGTACATCATCCCAGCAATTTTTTTTTTTTAAAAACAAAAATGGAGGAAGTTCGACTTCGGATAAAAGCTCATTATATTCTAAAAATATTTATCCATATTTTTCCTAATAAAATTCCATTTTCCAATTATAGGGTTAAAAATATATAAATTCATTATTTTGTATCAAATAATTCCTTATTCCTTAAGTATTTTTAAAAAAACAAAATTATTTAAAAAATAATATTATTTTTTATTTTCCTTTTTATTTTGTTAATTTATTCAACCCAATATCCAAATAAAAATTATTTTATTTTATTTATTTAAAAATTAATAACATATTATTATTATTAATATAAATATAAAAATCAATATTTTATTTTTTTTCTCAAATAATTAATATATTACCCAATAATAAAATTAAATAAAATATAACAATAATAAATAAAATCCATCATCAATAAATAAAACCAAAAAAATATTAAACCCAATAATAATAATAATTCTTAATAAATATATTTTTCATCATTTCTACGATTATTTAATATAATTTAACCTAATAAAAATAAAATTTTTACCAATAGCAAAGAATTACAATAAATGCATGTAATTCGTCCAGTGTTTTTAATTTTAAAATAATCCTTCTTCATCGTTTATTTTCCGTCCGTAAATAATCTCATCATTAAAAAAATAATAATACTAAAAATATGTGTATATATATATAATTATAATTATCAATATAAAATATATTTTTCGAATATAATTATATTATATTATATCATTATATATATATATTATATTCCTACCCCTCTACTATAGACGGAGAGGGCGGGGGGGCACAAAATCAACCTGTAGAATTCCACTCTTTTTTGCTTAGAAACCCTAGGATAGTGATCCAACCCCTCAAATGGAATTGTAAAGTAATATTTCTTAAAAAGCCTTGGGCACTGGTTAGAAAACACTTGCGCTTAGCTCCGGAGGAGCTAAGCGCAAGTATGATGACGGCAGCGCAATTTTTGGAGGGATGTCATCCCTACACATGTGCTGCTTCAGTCGCAAGTATTTAATTTTCATTTGCTTGTCAATGACATGGAATGATGAGGAATATTGATCATTGAGAAAGCATGATTGCAAAAATGGAATTTTCAAATGAAATTTCAGTAAACTTCCCCCCCTCAAATTCCATTTTTAAGAGGGTAGAGAGAGAGAGAGATATATATATATTATACACATTGTTTATTGTTGTTACAAATTCTAATTGCATGATGTCCAGCATCTTGAGAATTATCATTGTTTGGTTTGTTGTTTATTTAAAATACTAGCTTGCTACTTTAAATCCGTGTTACATTGTTATTTGAACAATTTGGATATATTTTGTTCATCGCTTAATTTTTCAGGAATATCGATTACAACTGACCTTGTTTGCGAGGGTGAGCATACCCAGCATATTTATCTTTGAATCACAAAACACTAACATTGCCTAACTCTCCATCCCTTCTACAGTACAGTATGGGTTGTCTTGTCTCCTTCTTCGTTGTTCATGCGTCCAAGGTGCTCCTCTTCACTCTCAAGATCCCCGTCCTTCAGTGACCACAGCTTTCTGATAGCCCTGCAATGCCCTGCACATGAGCGACCGGGCCTCTGCAACTTCAGCCTTCTCTTCTTTCGAAAGCACCTCATAGGCGGTTCAAGGCACTTCTACCAGTAAGCCGTCCAAGTTTATCCAAATCCTCTATTTGAAAATATTTGATAATATTTGATAGTATTTGACCTCACTTGATCTATTTGTAGAAAATCTGGCATGTTAATGTCTGGCCCAGTCTTGTGAACCCTTGCTTTTCATGCTCACGCCAAGACACAGCAGGGATAATCCCAGCGGTGGTGTTGCTGGGAGCCTAGCCAGCATCGGCTAGGTGAGTTTCTGCGGTAGAAGGATGAGACTCGAGCATCGAGTTTCAGGCAAAGAATGGGGGATTCAACGTGAATTAGTAACTAGATGTAACTAGTATGACAATGACTTAATGGGGTCAACATCAAGAAACGCATCAGAGTCTCGAAACAGAAAGCAGAATACAGTGGAGGACCAATCGATGAAGTCAGCCTCGTTTAGCTGCGATGTTGGCGTCTGCTTTTGAGCCATGGACGGAGACCTGCCAAAGACAAATTTAGATCGACAAATCCCCTCTGTTGTGAAGACAAAGGACTGAAGTTTGAAATGCTTGAAATCCCGGCCTGATCTTGCCTTCCTCGTCTCCTGTTGCAAAGATTGCAGTGCATTACATTCCCCGAATCCAAACTGATACAACATGCAAGACGTATGCATAGTGTCTATAGTTATACAATGTTATACAGTAATTATACTATACATATAATGCTTTACTCTGTTTGAAACATTCGAGTTCTGATTTTCGATACAATTCTTGTCGTGCCTGTTCTTTGCTGCCTGCCGGCAAAGTGCTCTACCTGGGGAGGAAACACGACATGCAGCATGTATCTGCAGTGTCGCCGTCTGTGAGTTTCATCAAGGAATATGCCGTACCTCGGATATCTATGGCTTGAGGGCTTGTATCCTGTAACATCCTATATATCACATCCGCAAAATGATTTGTGTAACTCGCCAGGAGACATCCCCAAAATCCGGCATTGAAGACTTTGGCCGGCCTGATCATGCTGGATTGCGAGGGACAGGATGCGGAGGCATGTTGAACAGATTTTAAAAGTAGTCAAAATTCAACAGATTTGATAGCGTCTCCTGGTAAAACTCATGGTGTCACTTTTAGACAAAGACACGTTAGCACTGCAACAACATCCAGACTGGGGCAAGAGCTTGTGGGGCTGTCCACCTCAGCCGGTACTACAAGCATCAACACTTTATGAAACACTGTTGTTCAGACCCAACAGCTCCCAAAAAAATGGAAGTGCCACTCCAAACCTATGTGGGAGCGACACATCAGCCCATGCTGCCGCTTCCCTTGAAGATTTGGCCGAAAGCAAAGCCGCCGGAAAGCTACTAAAGTACACTTAAGTTACAAGAAACTCAGCAGCCACGCTACGACTGCAGGGACCGTTTGGGCTGCAGGGACGATTGATGTGCCACTTACATCCGCTTACTGTAGCTCTTGAATGCTTTCTTGGGACAGTGCAGGAGCTGAAATTCCCAGACTTTGAGACGGTCGTCCACTCAAGGTTCCCCATCCAGCCCAAGGCCCAATGTGTGTCTTGGAATACCACTCCTTCTTGATGAGCGAGACCGGCGATACCTGTCTTCTCAAGCAAAACTCATTGACTGTACGACGGGCCAATGTCCAATCTATGCTTGACTTGCACAAGCTAGTAGTCAGCCCTCGAACATAGTAAAGCAATGTAAAACTAGAAAAGAACAGACTTCCATACAGGACATGGAAAAACAACAGCGTAGCTTGGTCTGCCGCCTGGTGCCGCTTGCTCTTTGGCAACTGAGGCAGTCAAGTACGTCTCAAATTAGTACAGATTTCGCACAATCCCAGAGGCACTTAAAGGCACACCATGAAGTGTTGCTTCTGGTTTCATGCGATCATGTAACATGTAGATCTATATTGACTCTCGTTGAAACTTAAAGAGGCAATCAAACACATCACCCCCAATGTATGATGAACACCAACTCAGGACTCCACATTTGTTGGAAGTCCTGCTCACTGTGGCCTTCGAGCAAGAAATTTGCAAATGCGCCTCGTTTCCTTGATCCATTCGACCGCAAAAAACAGTAAAGTGTCTGTGTGTGCGTGCCAGTAGTCCAAACACTCCCAAGTCAAGGGAACAGTTGACACTTGACTCATCTTGACTCCACCCAATCATCGCAAGCAGCCTTTGAGCTGCTTCGGCTTCTGTCGATCGGAACTCCCTGCAGGGTCTCCCGGTGCGATGTGTAAAGGAAGCCTGACAACATCTCACCACAATCGCCACCACATTTTGCAGTTCTGCTCCGCATGCCGCATGCAGCTAAGAAACTTAGTGAGCAAAAAGCCAGAATCAGGACAAAGTTCTTCAAAATAAAATCCTGCAGGACAAAGGTGCCAAGTTCCTACAAATTCTTCGGTCATTGCTGCCCTAGCTGCTTCTCGCTCGGATACAAGCGCATGTTGCCACTTGTACAGTGCCGGTCCTGACCTGTTGCCAGCCTACCGGCCATGGGGGGGCTTGTGCACAGGTCTCATCACGCTCTTGCCGATCTGTCTTTGACAAGGAACAATGTCTGACAAAACATCTTCCAGACTGAATTTGCGGAAGAAGCATAGCCTCCTCATATCTACTTCTCTGCCAGGAAACTGAAGAAGGATCCTAAAGCAAAAACTTCAGGGAGGAAACTTGTTGGTTCAGTTTGGTTCTTTGCTTCTTTCAACTACTGTGCTGTGGAGCTACTGTGTGACTCCGTGGGATGCTAATATTTTGAGCCATCGCATACGACCTCTGCAAAAAGGTTTGCTAAAGATATTCCAAGATCTGCGTCTTGAGAGATCTTGAAAGCATAGTGCGAAACAGTGCCCAGCATCTGCAGAAGTGTTCGGATCTTGTTCAGCAAAAGCGAACCAATGAGGAAGGTCCTTTGCCTCCTTTCCCTCGCACTGGAAGCTGCAAGCATCAGAATCCATCCATCCGCCGCAAGCTGTCCTTGTGAATTCCAAAAAATGGTTTCACATGCTTTCACCGAAACAGAATAGATTGGATGCAACAACAAATACAAAGAATGCCCAATACAATGTGTGTGCGCGCATGCTCAAACACAATTGGTTTGAATGTGTCGATGATTAATGATGAAATAACATGAAAGGTGTATTTTTATATACATGCTTCTGCCATCTTCTGTCATCTTAATTATTGCACGGGGTTCTAAATATTCTGAATCTGATCGGGTTGAGATGAATGACGGGCCATGACGGGCCTCATCAAGCTCGTTTTCAACCAGGCCAGGAAATCTGGCAAAGCGCCGAGCCAGGGACTCGGTTCCACCAACTCATGGAGCATTTGCACAGAGCTGAGCTGAACCAGTCAACAGTGTTTAACAATGGTTGAAGGCACAAAAAATACGGGAAACCGCCAGACTGAATCATAATCCATCATATAATCCTCCAGAATTCTGGGATGTTCCATGATTTTCATGGCGTTTCACCCTTTTTAGCTAAGATAGCGAAAATGTTCCTCGGTGCAAGACGTCCGTCAGCTCCCTGGCATCCACAATTTCATCCGCGACGTTTCTGGTTCCGAAGTAACCAGGACCACTGACCTGCTGACCCACGCAGTGATGTTTTGAGATTCCGGAAGTTCCCAACATAAACATCCATATCATCCAATGTTTACATGGAGATGATCATGTATATATATAATATATAGTATCAATATAGTATTGTATACATATCTATACGGCTATACTATACGTGTATCAATGCATCAAATAGCATTCAAATAGTATGCACATATTATTTTGACTATCTAACATCATTACATTTAAATATGATCAAATGATATGTTGACAATGACAACAATGGAAGTACATGTGGTAGCTGCCTTCTTTGAATCAAAAGTGACATCCTAGTGTATTCTTTGAGACTCCAGCCTGCAACCATGGCAGGTGGCGGCGTCTCACAGCAATCAGTTCCTTGCGTTCAGGGAGCAAGTTGCAGCATTTACAAAAAATATATCCTCTGTATTACATTGTATTACTGTATTTCAACATAATTTTCAATTATCTTCATCTGTCTATATCTGTCTTCTTTAGAAATTTTCTGTGGCCTTTCAAGAGATGGAAGTGGCAACACATGGCATCCCGTTTCATCCCATTTCATCCTGCATCCTCTGATGGTGGCCGACAAGATACTGGGGCACTGCCTTGGTGCGAAGCGGCAGAGAGTGGGATGAGAATTCTTCCCATGCTGTCAGAAAATGAAAAAAAACATTCAAATATAAAAAAAAACGTATTCAAAAGTGTCAATTGTATTCAAAATATTCAAAAGTATACAAACATATTCAAACATATTCAAACATGTTGACATATTTTGACATATTTTGACATTTGGCTTTGGACGTCGTGCCAAAGATTTACGCGAATCTCAGAGGGCCTGAGTGCACGGAGGGCTTAGGATGCCCCGGTACTGAAGGCCACGAAGCCATACGAAGCCTTTGGACCTCTTTGGACCGGTTTGGATCTTGGAGTCTCAGCTGCGCACGTTTCTTTGACACCCAAGTGAGTCGCAACAGCAGCTGTGGCAGCAACTTCCAGGGACTTCTCAGATTGTCCTTCCCGTGAACGTTGCAAACTTTGCAAACAAATCAGCATCGTTGTCTATGTCTGACCTCTTGGATACAATTGCTGAAGCAACCAAACACTTCCAAATCATCAGGAACATTTTGCTTGACCAATCCACCTTCGGATGAGGAGTAGGTGTTGGAAGCATCAAAGTACCTCGTGCAGGAACAAGCATTTTATCTTGCATCTTGCAAGCGATCATCAATATCTCACAAGTTATATAGAATATGCACACTTACCCAGATCCTCCTAGTCCAGGACAATCTTGTAGCTTTTGCCGCAAGTATCAAAATATATCAAAATATATCAAAATATGCAAGTTGGAGAGCTGAACGGATTTTGAAAGTTTCTTCTGAAGTCAGGCAAGGAGGGGCACAATGTCATTCTTGCACTGTCAGCACCTGTATCACAGCCAAGGGAATTTCCAGAATTACCAGTAGAATATGTTGCAATTCCATATACTCAAAACAAAGCATTTTGCCATACCCCCGCCTGCATGTTCTGGAAAAAGCTGTGAGTCCCAACACATCCCCAACATTGATCTGGGCGACATGAGGAGGCTGGGAGCAATCGATTGCTCCATGAGCACTGGTAAATCTGGTAAGTAGAATGGCCATGAGCAAATGTGACTTAGCATATCAGCCAGGCTTTTTCAACCGTTTTATCCCGCTGGCCCTCGGTGCAAAGGATTTGTTCGGCTGATACCATAGGCATCAGCGTTCAGGAAAGGTACCTGCAGGCTTGAAGAACGTGCAAATACAGAGTGCTGCTTCGATAATCCGGAGACGGTGGCCATGATAAGTTGCTGCCACGGCACTAAGCTCAAGCACGCAGGCTGCGCATAAAACTCCACCCGGTCCACGACCCCGTAACTCAAAGCTCCGATGGTGCCGCCTGAAAGCATCCAGGTGTGTTTACCGCATGTGTTCACATCTACGAACCGTAACCAAACCATTACAACATGAGGGCGTGACATTGCGCCACTTCACTTTTGGTTCATCTCTCAGAGGGCAAGTGTTGCTGGTCCCCCTGCAGGCCTGTGTGTTTGCCGTATCCTGCTTCCACCTTCGGATTACAAGCCAAAGCATCGGTTGCTAGTGTAGCATGAGAATGGGCCGCAAGATGGAACCATGTGGCGCAACGGTCCCAAACTTGAAAGCACAACATGAATAAACATGAATCGACAATCATCAACAAGATCTTCAATGCAGCGAAGCAGCTCTGTCTGCGAAGAATCTGTCGGTTGCAACACCAAGCTCTATGCCGTCACGCAGCATCTTCCTGGCTTCGGGAAGTGAACATGGTATGAAAAAAGGAAACCATGTAGTGACAACATCTGGCAACTATGTAGCAGACATTAGTGAATTCAGCCAATTCTATCATGTTTTTGTTTTGAATCACCAAGTCTTTTGGTATCGCGCACATGATCCAGGTCCCTCAATTTTCACGGCGAAAAGCAGTTAGGTTACTAAGGTTTGAACAACTCTAACAAACCCAGCCATCTGTTCTTCATGATTCTTCATGGCACTGCTTTCAAATCTCAAGACGGTCTTGATGACAAAACCAGGAAGTTAACAATTAATTTTCATATTAAACTGATGGGATGCGTCCAGCAGCCAAGTCACGTGATTCCCGGGGGTACAGAATGTGTTGCACTTCGAACCTGTAGCGCTCTAAACAAGAACATATCCACCGGAGGTAGGACTTGGACGGATTTCAACCGATTTCAATTCACTCGTCCTTTGTGCAAAATCTGCATAAATTATCTTTAACATTCTTTAACTATGCCTTAACTCAACATCTCTCGCCTGACTGATGAAGTCGTCATCTCGGAATTGGACACAAACCTTGGAGATATGGGACTCCGTCAGCTCATGCATCAACTAAACGCGGTGAGACCAAACGGGACTGAACACCAAGCAACCACTGCAAAGCATGCCATCACACCTTCAGCATCCTCTTCAACTCCTCCTTCAAAAGCGATGCAAAAATCGGCCACCGTGCCCTCTGCCTCAAATGATGCGACTCATTGTCACGCATTGCAACGCCTTGCCATACACTTTACGATTGCCATGCACAGGTCATCCACTCCTGCATGGCCATTGCATTCTACTAAAGGACATTCAAGGACTGTAAGTGTATCATGTATTATCATGTGGCATTCCAATACATTCCATACATTATGACATTGCACTAGTATTGAAACATCGTTGAAACCGGGTAGGTGCTATGAGGGCATGGGCACAGCTGCTTGGCTCATTCTGTTCCCCTGTCATGTCACACAGGAATCATATGGAATCATTGAAGATGTCGCTGATCTTCCAATCAGGGCCCATACCAGCCCTGAGCCCCCAGCATCCCCAGCCACTTCTTCTAAGCTGCTGAAGCACGAGCTGCTTTTAAGCGATTCAGTGCACCAAGGCGAGTTTCCTCCATCCCAAACGGTTGTGCAGAAACACCAGAGTCGGCCTCCACCTGAGTTCAGCAAAGGAAGGGAAATAGATTCAGATACATGACATGGTCGTTGGACAGTGCACCCACGTGCACCCTGCTTCAAGGATAGACGATGAACATGTCCGACATGTCCTGTGAAAATGTGTGGAAATTTGACACTGGCTTTAGCTCGTCCCATTACAAAACAAGTGAAGCATAGCATTCAGCCGAAAAATCCCGGGTTTCAATCCACTATTAACAGAAAGCCATGCTTGAACATCTGCTTCAATAAGCCAAACATCTACTGTATGTCATGTGTTCAGGAATGTTTCAGCAACTGCTGCCGGAATGTTGTGGAATGGGATTGATAAACTCTGAGCATCTCTTAGCAGTCTGTCTTAGCATTTCAAAACCTCTGCAGAACATGGTTACCATTAATCCCTATCCATCAGTAGTTACTATATGTTACCATTAAATACCATTAATATCGCATTAATATCTACCAGGGAGGCTTTATGAACTTGCCAAGTCACACCTGTCACCTCCACTGACGCCGAGCCCAATCGCTCAAAGCCCTGCCGTGCAGCCTCCAATTTGGGCGCACTTTGGCTTCCAACGACCACCGAAATGGCTGACATGGCCATGGCGAGGGAAGCGCCCAACACCCCCGTTGCTGGACTCAGAATTTTCTCTGAAGCAAACACACCCTGCTCAACATGTCGGCACAGCATAGCAAAAAGTAAGCCTGACATCAAACCACTAGAGTACACTAGAGTTGATACGGAAACAAACCTTGGAGAACCAAACTGCCAAAGAAGCTCTGACCTCATGCATTCATATAGTATATATTACATAATTAGTATAATATATATATATATTCATTTATAATGTTGCTCAAGCGGCACTGCTTTTCAGTTGAGCCGAAATAAAGAATATGCCAAGACTTTCTTTTGTGGCATCCTTTTTGATTTGCTTTGCCTCTTTGAGTTGAAAGCTGGCGCGGGAGTTGACGCTCATCCAGAGGTGTTGTGTGCAATTTGATCCGCACCACAGATACATCGGATACATTCGGATACCGCAATAGATGCAATAGGGTACTATGACATACCAGATATAGAATGATATAGAATAGATATAGTACTACAGTATCGCATCCAATCATGCAATGGTGCGGTCTCTGCCAGCTTGTCTGCACCAACGACTGAGGAGTGAGCTCATGGTTCTCCGACGAGCCGACGAAATAGCCTGCACCGCGCAGTCTGCGCTCCTGGGGTGATCAGCATGAAGCAGATTGAAGCAGCGCTGGAAACAGTGTCTGAAAATCAATCAAATCAGAAGGACTCGTGTGTCTGAAACAAAATACAACACTGTACCTAACAACTGTAAGGATCTGTAAGGTAGGTGGCCCCAGAAAATCGAATGGCTGTGAGCATGCGTATGCAGATGAGATGGGCAAAGTCCTTCAAAACATCTTTGTCATAGCTGATATTCACAACCGCCACCGACTGGCCAACATAAACAAGGAAGGACATCAAATTCAGGGTGCTAAATACTATGTCCCTGATCACCCTGATCTGAAATAAGGCAAATCCATGTTGTGTTGAGTCTAGTCTAGACACTCAAAAACAAGTCCCTTTGATATGGAGGATGCCTCGATGATTTCATGAATCGTTGCTACTGCAGTTTCTGATTCTTGCGAAAAATCACCAATTTCACCCGCCTTGTTCTTGATTTCTTCTAACAGTTGGCAAAGGCTTTGGCCCTCAAGTGCTGTTGCAGTATGTTGCAGTGAAACAACAAATCCGCATAGGACCATGGGAGTCTCGCACCGAGGCAATGGCAGTTGAAACTGAGAGGTCAAGGCCTCAGTATGGAATACTTATGCCATTTCCACCATAGTGCAGGTCAATGCTGCACAATGTTGTGATCCTAAGATTTCCTTATCGCGATCGCACCAAAATGCAATAAACGGCACCTGTGGTCCGGACCGCTGGTTTTCAGCAGCTCTCCTAGGACCGTCGGTTGAATCGCCGCAATAACCTGCAATCAAAGTATCTCCGCATGATTCTTGAACTTCACAGCCCTTACAATAATCAAAACACAACTCAAAACTATCGCATTCAGCTGCTTTCCACAGCTTTGGAATGCTCTGGAAGCAGGAAGCGTCTGGAGCATCTGGAGCTTTGTTCCAAGGAGCGGACACAGTCTGCCTCTACACGGCTGCCATCACCTCAGCGATGCCCATCTGCACCTGCGATCCCATCACTCGCTGTCCGAGATCTTCCGAGTCTGAAACGCAGCAAAACCTGGGCTTTCGTCCCATCTTTTGGTGCTTGCAACCTGGGGCACCGCTGAATGGCGAATGGAAGCATTTGGTGAACAGTGAACATGTGCAAAAAAAAGATGTGCAGAATGTTCAATGCTAAGGCCCCGTCCGGTCAATGGCAGAATTTCGCCTGGAACTCCCAGTTTCTGTTGAACTTTGGTCGAGGGTGTGGCTCTTGGTTTTCTTGGGTTCCCTTCGGACAAATGTTCCCGTGTTCTGGGCTGAGAGGATTCTTGATGATTTTTTTGTCAGAACTCAAAACCTTAGACGACTTTAAAAGCCAGGACTGTCTTCATATGACGCGATGCTGGTCCAAACACGTGAAAGCCCCCCAGCCTTATTTCTACTGCGTTTGTTCCTGGGGCTGGATTCAGCAGCTGCTCCTGTCAGTGTTGCAGATCGAACACAACCAGGCAGGTCTGCCTCCAGAAGCTCATGAGTGTGTTCAGACATGCAGCACTCGATCTGCCTCATGACTTGCCTGACGAAATCAACGAAACAAGATTATTTAAACAAAGAATCAGGCTGGATCAGAACTTTAAAACATGGAGCTCGCGAAGGTCCCAAGGCTCATCCTCTAGGGCATCGATCAAGCTCATCAAACCAGTTCTGAAGGAGTATGAACCTTGCAGCAACTCGAAGCAGGAAGGTTCTGCCAATTACATTGGTCCTAAGAAATGTCTAAGATCACCAACACAGGAACTCATTCGAGACCGAGATTTCCAAATTTAAAACACTCTGAGGTAGCAGCGACCACCAGCTGCAATCCTCTGCAGCAAAGGGTCCTGTAATGCAGAATTATTGCGTTGAGAAAGTGAACCAAGAATGGTGCTATGAAACATGAGTCATTGCCTCGCACGGCAACAGACTGAAAATCTACAATCTACAATATGGTTTGTCCTTTGCTTTTCTCCCCCTGTTTTTCGCAGGCTAGCATCAGATTTTGCCAGCCCTCACAGCCCAATGTTTGAGCTGTCTCATAATTCTGCTCATCGAGTGTCTCTGCAATTGGACTTTGCAATGCACTAGACACATCGCACAATCTCAGCAAGTGGAAAGTTGGTCGTGGCGCTCTTTGGGCCATGTTCTCAAGGATCTCTGTTTCCTCATCCATTTCGATTTCGGCATCCTCTCCATCTTCATCCGCATCTTCCACGGTTTCATACTGGGAGTCTTGCAGCAACTCTGCTAGTCGCCTGTCACGGAGGCACAAAAGTAGCAACTCAACAAAATAATGCTCAACAATATTCAAAACAGATCAGAATAATTTAATATTTAATGATATAGCATAGCCGAGCAATACTTACATATCATGATCAATTAATATCAATTATAACTACACGACATACATTGTAACATATCATCTCATCTCATTTATATATGTCACCAAAGTCCAAAAACTTGCTGCATCTTCCCGCCAAAGAGCGCATAGCTGATAACCTGTTCCTCGCCATTCTCCAATTGCACACGAAACGCCTCCCCAGGTTCTTCTGCTTCAACATCTGCATCCAGGACCGTTGCGTCCACTTCACCCTCTGATGTTGGGAGAGTCAACACGTCACCAACTTCCAATACAGGGCCATACCTCATGCGTTGCGGTCAGAAGAAACAAGATGAAACAAGGCAACTTAGAAGTGGACCTGTCTCATCCGACAAACAATTCATACCCAACGCAGTATAACTTGTACACTACTCAGTACAAGTTGTTGAATATTGTTGAATCCATCAACGGTCGCACGAAAACTTTGACTGGCCTTGAGATCAGAGTGGATCACAGTGGATCAGGGGCTTGGGTCGAGGCTAGAAACGGATCAATGCAGCATGAGATGCAAAGGTGAGTGGATGAAGCTTGGGTGAAAGGCTACCAACTTCACTTTGAAATTCTCCTCAAAAAGGACACCATTCCGAAGAGCATTTCCATAGAACTCGTTGAAAGTATCAAAATCCTCAAAGGGAAGAAATGGAAGGCATGCAACGGTTCTCAACAATTTCCTGCAACAACCTTCAGCAAACAGTTCATGAGCTGCTCGAATAAGCTTCTGACTTGCCAGGACGAAACGTGAGGGCACACCAGCAAAGTAGTGCTAGGAACACCCTCGGGCACATTTGGACAGGATGGGAGTGCAGCGACTTCTTCTTCCAAATCGCGCAGTATTCCATCTTCTGTGGTCGCAAGGCTAGTGACAACCTGAGCCATTGTGATTCAGACCCAGCACACAGGGAGATTCGGCAATTTGACAGAGGAGTACTAAGGAGTACCCAACTTCGAAGCAGCTTCCTGCTAGTTACTTGCACTGTCTGAGGAAACCATCAAGCATCATCAAGCACACTTCCAAAAACATGGCATTTCCTCCGGGCAGCCCTCACGGAGTCGTTGTCACTGACTGACTTTGCCCACGGGCAAAAGTTCTTGCCGATGATGAACTTGTGTAGCCACGTTTTGACCGCAGCTGAATGATCATCCACTCCATTAGATACGGCACGTGGAAAGTGGCCTTTTCGTTTTCTTTCGCACCATGCTGCACCGCCTGTCAGGGGCGAAAGGTCACACAACCGCATTCACTCACTTCAGATATCTTCAGATGTTGCATCCAATCAATCCTATCTCAATGTATCTCAATGAAGCATATGAAGCACAGTAATAACAGGTGTGCTGACAACGACAACGACTGACAACGGTTGGCGACCATGCCGCCTGCAAATGCCCACACTGCCTTGTGGTCGTGACTTGGTCTCTGCCTGGATCACAGGGTGCTGTCGTACGACTCCTCGACTTCACTCACCCAAAGCATGTGTTCCTACAATAAGACGATACAATATGATACAATACGATACCGAGTCCTCATACCGCCGTTCGTATCCATTTGTCAAAAACTTGTACGTATATACAAAGCAAAATACTTGGCCGACTTGGACGAAATTCGGTAAACGTTGCTGAAGAATCACTGCGTTTGTTGCACTTTGCAGATCGAGATGCAGCTCTGTTGAAGCGGCTCTTGTCAGCTTGATATGAGGCATGCAAAGTGACCAACGGCAACCGGCGCCCATGGCTCCATTGCTGAGCGACAAAAAAGGGCAACTTCGCATCACCCCTTGCTGTAACTGAAGTGCAAACAGCTCACATATTCACCATATTCCTGTGAAACGGTTCCTGGCACAAATGCCAAAATTGGGCAGCCTCAGGAAGTTCGCTGATCTCAGTGTTGATGTATGATCTGAACAACCGGAAGATCACCAGTCGTCGCTTAGGACTTCCACTGGACTGAACGTTCTCATCATTCCCATCTACAGGTTCCAGCAAATTCTATAGGGATCTATAGGATAGTTTGACAATGTTGGAGCTTTGCTGAGGCCATGAGGGTAGTGAATTGGCAGCTCATCTTCTTCCATCTCACGTCAAATGCTGCTTCAAGACATACTAATTCGCCGTACTTGTTCTGAGCACATGTTGAAAGACACTGGCTCAATCTATACCACCTGCAATGATTTCTAGAATGCAGTGGAAGATTCTCGGGAGAAAGACGTGTAAAGTCTATCAAGTTTAACAAGTTTAATCAATTTTAACTATCAATCTCTACACGGATTGAAAGCATTCGAAAGCCGCAGAGCGGTCCAGCAAGTCCAAGGCCATCCAACTTCGATGGCGGTATGCCAGAAAGGTGGACAGAGCGGCCTCGGCAGTTCGCTTTTGATTTTCCCAGAATGTCCAAAGATGTCCAAACATGTCCAAAGATGTCCAAAGTAAGTTGAAGATCATGACTGTGTGAAACAAAATGTGGAAGAACATGTGAAGAAAGAAATGGATTTGGGGCACTGAAACTTTGTTCATTTGCACGCACACTGCAAATGAACATGTTCAAGAGATGTCATTTCTACATCCAAAGCAGCGGACGCCAAGAAAGACGGATCCAAAGCGTCTTTCGTTGTGCCAAAGCCTGGGAAAGCACGTCCGAACTGAGAGCTCCTTAGCATCTCCCGCCAGTTGACCACGACAAATGGGGTCAGCCAAGTTTTTCGCCAATGTCTTCGAGGCTCGTCGTGCAACAAAGTCATAGACGCTCTCGTCTGCATCTTTACTCCGAGGCCACAGAGGTTCCGCCATCAGCGCTGGGCCATAGAGCAACACATGGTGAGGCCCGGGGACCAAGCGCACACTGCCGCGATGCAACAGGTGGCGTCGTGCTGATGCCTCAATGTTTGCACCAATCACCTCGTCCTCGAGCTTCAAAAGTTTGATGAGGCCCAGAGCCTCTCGTCCATTCTTATTGACGAGAATGCTGCTGTGGAAACCATCCTCAAAAATCTGTGACTTGGCTCCTGGAATCAGCGAGTCGGCACAAATGTGGTTCGCCACCAACGTTTGCACCATGAGCAACGACAAACAATTTGGACAAGCGCAAGAACCAAACAAAACATTGACGAGAAAAAATCCAGATCAATTCACCAAAGTTTTTAAGCATCCAAGGGACAACTTTGAAAGATCATGATATGTGCTCCACCAACTTAAGTTTTATTGATTTCAAGTTGACTCCATGATGGTGATTCCATCCCATACACTACATCCACTGCAATATTTCCTCTCCCAAGGATTCAAAGGTCCTTTGGAAGTGCGCACCAGTCCACCCAGTCGTTCTGAGGCTTCCAGAACAGTCACTTGTGCATGAGGGAGGCTTCGCTGCAGCAGTCGGGCACAAGTTAGGCCCGAAACTCCTGGAGGCACTGGCAGAAGCTCATGGAAAGCAAAACCCTGGCTTCAAACATGTTCCATCTTTGTCGGTTCTTTTTCTCAGTGTTTGAATCTTGTGGAAAGTGGGCACAAAGCGGGCAACATAGGGACAACCGAATGCCCGTCAGAAAATGCACGACCGCACCATATCACACCTCCGCCTACGATGCAAAACTTGGGAGCTGCCATCAGCTTGTGGCAACTCCAAAACGCTCACATTCATGAGTGCTTTGGCACAGTAATTCCATGATGCAGCCAATTGCAAGTCATGGACACCATAAATGTCGATTCTACGCTGACAAGCAAAGAACATCCAAGAACTGTGGGTTTCTTTCTGCCATTGTGGCATTGCTTTGATACATTTTGATACACTGCAGGCTTCCAGGCAAAAAGGAAACTTACAGAAACAGAAGCGGCTGATGCTGGAAAACAGACTAGTGCTTCAGTGCTTCACAGGTCACCTACTGCTGTTGGGTTCTCCCTGAACACAATTTTGTTCCGCATCCGTTGAAGAGCAATGAGAAGCTGGACAAGGGCGAACTTTGACATTCTTCGAACTTCGAACGAGCTATGCCATCATGTGCCATTTTTTGGTGAGCGAAATTGCAAATCGCTTCGGGCTTTTTTTTTATCCAGGAACCAATCTCCGAAGAGTTGCATTGCGGCCTGGACAGAACACACCCACGCGGCAATATGCATGTGATTGAAGCAAAACAAACAAATGTATACAAATGTCATCATCTGTCAGTTGACTACGTCAATTTATGTCAATTTACTACAGCAGTGGATCTGGATATGCTGAATCAGTGTATATCATCGTATAGACTACCAGAAAGGTATTTGACACATCAAACATCATCAAAACATCTGCAGCATTCAGCAATTGTTCTTTCGCGGCCTGAGACTTAAGTTTCACATAGTTTCAAGAAAAACCATGTTTCGATATTCGGAATCCTTTGGATTTCAATTGAGGTGTCCACGGCGAAGTGCAAGCACTTCACGCTGCATCTGCTCTTCATTTGCTTGCAACCTTGGAACGGAGCTGGGATTGGCGGATCCTGATTCGGGGGCATTGAAAATCATGCACCCTCTGAATTGCCTGTGCATCTGACGTTGTGGGAAACCTTGATTTGCACTTTGCAACCAGGATAGTAATGATAGGGTGCTCCTAATAATGTAATTAATATTAATTAATCATATGTGAATAGATGTGAATAGGAGTATTCTCATCAGAAGCAGACAGTATACCTTTCAAACGCACAACGTCAAAAGAGCCCTTCTATCAGAGAAAATGTTTGCAACACCTGAGCTGTGCCAAAAAATGCCAAAAAGCTTGATAGATTCAAGGGTCGGAAGGATGTGCTTACGCACAGCTTGCACGTTGCTTGCGCCGCTGAGGATTTTCCTTACGCGGGATATTGGTTACGCAAGGATTACGCGGCACTTACCCGACGGTGACTTTGGCTTATGCAGATTCGTATGACCGCCCGGTTACTTAACAATACATGACTGGTTTCTACTAGAACACAAATTGATTCGAACGCATGATTTCTTTTACGGCAAACCTCAGCGTTTTACTCCCAATCTGTCCTCAATCAGTGTTACATGATTCTTACAGTCAAGGTTAGTTTCTCAAATTATTACTCCATGATTATCACAAATTGCTGCATAGTTATTAATTTTGTTACTTTCTCTATCTTTATCTCTTTCTCTCTCATCCCAGACTGCATTCGCAGCAAACCCCAGGCCCTCACTGCTGGAAGCGGTTAGAGGCTTCTGCAATCCCGTGGCTCAGTGATTCCTGGCCGATTTACTTTGGCCCTGTCATGGCTATATCACATTGGCTGTATTAACGCCCCATTTCATGATGGAATTATTAATCATGCTAAACATTGCTAAACCATGCTAAACCCTATGTTTGATGGTCAAATCATGTTAGATCTCCATTGTTTGGGATGGCTCTCAGGAAAATGTCACCATGTTTGATGGTTAGATCATGCTAAATCACCGTATCAGGGGAGAAATCCCTAGGACATCTGGGACGTACAGAGAAATTACACAGCCTGTTTCGCAGCACGGTCTGCGAGCTGCTGCTGGAGCTGCTGCCCTAGGCAGCTGGTGGCTGTCGATCATGTCAGTCTGTCTCTTCAACTATTCGATTATCTGTAGAAATGTGAACATGTCCAGCTTTTTACAAGCACAATCAAGCGCAAGCAGTTGTTGTGTCGGTACTCTGGAGAGGATGCATAAAGAGTTCTATAGCTCTACTAGCACTGCATTCGCTACAATCGCTACAATCAAACTGTCTCGTTCATGGAGGAAATTGAATCGCTCGGACCTTTGTCAGCGACCATCGCTTGGCTTCGTCTCAATCGAGCCATTGCAGCCTTCCAAACGTATGGAAAATGATGGGGGGCCCTGACATGAAGCATCGTTGTCTATCTGCATTATAGAGTGCATTACAAAATACTATAAAATACTACAAACGTATGCGTAACATATCATCACATCAGCTATCCTTACTTTAGACATCGCATCATGAACCAGGTCAACCAGTAATTATTTTGCTCATCAACACGGATGGTTTTAGCCAGAGGCAGGTGTGGCAAGTGCAACAAACTCTGAAACGAGTCTGCTGCTGGACTACAGGAAGACCCAGGAAACAATGAACCGAATGAACGAGACGGCATACATTTGCCTGATACAGTTTACTACATCAAGCGATGTGCACCACCCTTTTTGAATCTCTTTAACCTTTCTTTGATTGGCGAAACGTTGCACAACCGTGCGCCAAATGGATCAATACCGAAACTGAAACGCTCTGGCATGCTCTGGCCATCCCGAGGCAAACCACTACGCATATGTTTCATGATGTCTTGATCGAAAGGACGAAGTCTGTGCATAGCCAGCATAGCCAGAGTTAAAAAGCAAGAAGGACATCAATTGAAACTGTCGATATCAATCCTTCAGAAACCGTCGACCAGTGGTCTAAAGCCCGGAATCAACTACCGGAATCTTCTCAAGCGTCCACCTTGGCTGATCAGAAAGGGTTTTCCCTACTGATTTCCTTCAGTGCAGTGGAAGACTCCAAGCAGCAAAGCTGTTTCAGAGCAAACGTCACCACTTACGCATCTTCGTGGTACTGAGTCTGAGGTGAAAAAAACGCAAGTACTATACATGTAATATGTAAACACTATTATATACTTGGATCCGTAGATATCCGTAGATTTAACATGTCAGACTTTCGATGAAGTTCATCATTTGCAAAAAATCTGCGTAATTTGCGATCCAAGAGTCCGTGTCTACATGACCAACTCCACGGGATATACAGACCTTGCACTGCATGGGGAGAGCAACGAAACCGCTTTGGGGAGTCCGGGAGCCCTTAAAAAGTTCTGCTGCAGCACATGGTGAATTCACAGAGCACTGCTGTCCAAGTCACACAATCTTGGCAAGCTTCGGAAACTCTGTATCCAAATACCTGGGCCGCAAGTTTCAATCAAGACATGTCAAGCCACCTTGCATTTTGTGAGAAATCATATGGCTCAAAGGTTGTTCAGATAGCCTGCAAACCACGCACTGGCCGATCACTCAATCTTCTGGTGGCACTGCTACATTGAAATTAACAGAAGCTGCAACTGTGTTTAACATCGCTGCGATCGCGTCACGTGCTTCCTTTCTTCTTGATCTGCTGGACGTCAGGGGATCTTCCATATCCTGCAAATACCTTGCAGTGCATTTTTCGTTGCAACTTCGACTTTGACGACTTTGAGTTTGGCTTGAAGACTCTGCACATGTTTACTAATTATGTCTTTCAAATGCTGTATAAACATATATAAACGAAGGATATGTGAACAAGACGTGGCAGCCCTGGCCCATATCAATGATCAACCTTTTTGAAAATTGGACCCCAGAACAGCGAGAGCTGCAGCAGTATGTACTTTAAGACTTTGCAAACTATTGCTGAAGCAAGGAACCTTGTCGATTGTTTCCATGCCTGGCACAGAAGCGAAGCTGCGACGGAGAAAAATGGGCCTGTGTGGCCTGTAGCTGATCTTTTACTGTTTGATCTTTCCACTTCACCCAAATTTTCGTGACTATATAGACTCACTATATCTCACTATCCGTTGCTTTCCCAGTGCATTCAACCACAACGGTCAACGTTTTAATATTATATAATATTATGTAGCAGCTTAGCAAGTATCCTTGTCAGGATGCCTTCTACCACCTCTGCAATGGGAGCAATGCCATCCTTATCCTCGGCCCAAGAGAGCTGCAAGGCGAACATGGTCGATGCCCAGATCATTGATATGTACAAATTGTGATTGAGAGCCTGCGAATGGAAGCACTTTCACCGCGCACAGACATAGAGCCAAGCATCCAAGTGAGAGTTGTCCTTCCTTGGGTCAAGTCCCATTTAATTTAGATGACAGCTTTTGTCTGCGCAAATCCAGACAAGTCAAGTTGGTCAAAATGCTGACAGATATCACCAATGTCTTGCATATCCATGGCATGCTCCAGCCAGTGAACATTCCAAGCATTCCAAGCATCGTATTTACAAATAGCTCTTGAGCACGACTGTGAGAGTTGCGGAGAAGCCCTCCTGCATCAGGAAAGGAGAACAAATGAGAACAATCATTTCTGAGAATGAATGATTATGCATAAATCATACAGTTTCACATCTGTGCACCACACAGTTTTTCTCCTGCTTTGAAAGAAACAGTACCCCGCACGTTGGATGCCTTTGCGCGTGAACAAGTACATGACGGTCCCATTTGAGCCGATTATCATCATATATCATCATATAAAACGAGCAAAGCCTTGCAGTATGCCTTATGAATTCCAGAGACAACTGTCTGATCAGAAGCACATGACTTTCTGCGTGCAGTCAGGAAACTCTTACGCGATCATTGCGGATCTTGTCCAATTCCAGCCTGAGGAAAAGAGACCCAAGACATCAATGTGCTGCCATGATGTTGCGAAACACTTCTGCATGTAACATTGTATGCACGATGTGATGACCGTATTGTAGAATTGAGAACAATGGATAACAACGGTAACAATATGTCAACAAGAGACAATAGATAACAAGACAATAAATCACGGCTATTGCCAGTTGAATGATTTGGAGTGCAATGTCAGAATATGTGTTGTGTCCCCTTCTCTTCATGTTCTACTTATTTACCCATAAATTGATATAAATTGTGCATGATTCAAGCAATATTAACAAAATCATATTGAAATACACCGCCATGTCTCATCTAAGACGTGGCCCCTCACAAAAACGTCAACACAGCCGTCAGCTGCGAAACCAGCACCCAAGAATATGTCAAATCGCCAAAGCCATAGCACCTAGAAAGTGGGCATCAAAGACTGTCCAGAAAATGTGGCTCTGCCATCAAGTTACATTGGCTCTGCTGGCAGTCCAAAGAAAACACCGTCACTGGCAACATGATGGAGTCGAGATCCCTCAAGGTCACCCATCCTGAAGCAAAATGGTCCCTCCGAATCAAGGCTGATTCAATGTTTTTCCTTTTTGGTTTGAAATGATTGCATATATATATATATAATATATACGTATAGTAATTGTTTGAAATTGCATGTTATTATCATGTTATTGTTTGATTATTTGCAATGACATGTTACTGCTGTTGATTTGGCCATTGGTTGCCCATTGGGACCCTCCCAAGGGCCTCAACATAGACACAAAGCGCCTCACGCCACGCGGTGCCCACTCTGGGTGCAACTTCAGCACCTGGCAACTGGGGGAGAAAATCATGGGTACTTTGAGGATGATGATAAGGGATAAGTGATGTTATATATTGTATTATATTGTTATATCAATTATAGCTGGACAATATGGTTATAATATGATATAACATGATATAACGATTGTATACAATCATAATTCTCATGATAAGGTTGGATTGTGGACATCCCATAGATATCTTGCATTATCTTGCTGACATCTGCAGCGATGCGTTCGGCCAAGGTGGGCACTACTCGTTCGGTTTGCTCACCATCGCCGCCCTGAACGTCCACGTCAAATCCCACGAGGGGATGGTCCTGTACACTGACATGCAAAGTGTGTCGTTCAGCCGTGCAGCAATGAATGTACCACGATTGGACTATGACAAGACATGAAATATATGAAATATCATAAATATCATGATAATGTGATAATGATACATTGTAGCATGACGTTCTGGAAAATATATTATCATAATTATCCATTACAAGTACCAGCTTCCGGATCATGTAGCCAAGGAATGGGCCCCATAGATGCAAACATCACCAATTGTGCCCGGTGAGACACTCCATGGTACGTACGAGATGCTTACGGTGCATGCTTTGAGGACGGCAACAGAGAGGAAGAACAACAACATCTTCTGACAGCAGGGGAAATGAGACCATGGAATGAAGCAGAGCCAGAGAGAGAGAGAGAGAGAGACACAGAGAGATAGAGACACAGAGAGAAGGAGACACAGAGAGAAGGAGACAAAGAGAGAGAGAGAGAAAGAAAGAAAGAAAGAAAAAAAGAAAGAAAGAAAGAAAGAAAGAAATGAGAGGGAGTACCATGCCCAGTGACGTTTCGACCCTTAGAGTCCTCTGCGTCGCTTCCAGCAATCGCTTGCTTAGAGTCCATGAAGAGTCCCAAGCCACCTTTCAGATGTGGCAAAAAAAAGTGTGCTTTCCTGAGGCATTACAACGAAGAAAGTCACCAATATGCTGAGGCATCATCATGCGCGATATGGAATGAAATCAATATAATAAGATCGTCCGGAATCTGCAGTATGATACACTTCTCAGCACCACTTCTATCCACCCTGGCTATTCACAGCTTGAGCAGCACATACCAAATTGAGTTATCAAAACAACACGTTGCCACGCCTGCCAGCCATACGCTTCTTCGGTGCAGGTTCTCACGCAGACTTGAAGCTGCTGATGGATCAATCCTCTTCTGCACAAAAGGCACAAAACCTGAGCCAGATATCACTTGGGGGACAACAAGATCAGCAACGACTAATCACTAATCTGTCATCGCAAACGAATTAGATAGAGGAAGATGAGTCTCCTCCTCCTTTCGGGTATTGTCCCATCGCTTGATCTTTCAATGCATGGTCAATCAGCTACATCTACATCATGGATCATCACGGATCATCGCGTTGTGCTTTGTCTCTTAGATCTTGGGATGTACCAAGAAGATCCAAGATGAACCAAGAATCTGAAGTGATCCCGCAGGAAGAAAAACAACACCTGAAGTCAGGCATGGCATGGCTGCACTGCTCGATACTGCTCGCCATGGGCTGGAGCTCAGGCTGTGACAGCAAGACAGGAGAGCTTCGCAATGCGGGCCATCGCTGCCTCGAAAAAAAAAAGCATCTGGAGACTGGAGGTTCAAACTTGATATGATACTGTAATAATTTGCAAAATGATTCCATAATATTCCATTTCTGCAGCAAAGCGGCAAAACTCACAGAATCAAGCACGCTGGGGCTTCACAGCACACAAGTAAAGCCAAATGGCTTCGGAATCGCAAGGACAACACACATTTCTTGGATCTTGGTTTATGACGATTTTGGTCTGGAACCTGCATCAAAAATCAAAACAAGATTTCTCATGATTTCTCCACTTTGCCTCGCATTGCTCACGTGCCCCGAGGAGCTCAGCATCAGCTGCCTCAAGCTGCAGCACATAGTGGAGATCAGCCCAGGTGCCCAGATGCCCAGGTGCCCAGGCCTCGCTTTCCAAGAGGGCATCATGTGCTTGAGCTTTGGCCACCTGACAGGGAAACACCAAGGATACTTGGTAAACTGACATGTTCATAGACTATATAGATGCTTCACAGATTGTTCTTAGATTTTCATACATGTTCTAGATATTTCTAGATTCTAGATGTTTCCATGATTCAAAACTGGAGACTGAAGACTCTATATAATACAGATCTATACAGTATAGTATATATACACTACAAATTCTGTAGCTGAAAAAAGGCTGGTTTCACAGATTCACATGCAGCATCATGATGCAACCGTATCCACAACTCAAAGTGCAGCATTGCGGCCACAGCTGTCTTTGTGGCCTTGGCTGCTCCTCTCTCTTCCAAGATTCTGCGACGCAAAGATTCGCACTCATCCCAGGTTTCTGTGTAGCACCTCAACTGCAGGAGAGATTGAAGATCTATTTGTTTATCCCTTTCAATCCGTCCATTGCGCTGTTCATCAAATTGGCAATGAACATCCATGAACTATGTACTATGTATAGAAGTATAACGGTACTATAACGAAAACACACGAAACATTCGAAAAATACGATTGTAATGATCCGGATCTCCAGGTAACTTGCCTCTCCGGACTCTTGTGCTTGATGTTGGAACAAAGGCCATTGCATCCTTTTGCTGCGTTTTCAGACAGGGCACTGCACGAGCTCGTTGGCTCGGGCGCATTCTGCTCCCATCAAAGACCTGGAAACAGCAGCATTTCAAGAGGAATAGGAGGATCATAATAAAATAATATAAAATATAATAAACATCTGATTACAGGTGATATGTCAAGGTCATCTGGCTCGAAATTGAGGCAGGGCAAGTCCGTTGAGTTTGCTGAGACGATGCCTGTTCTTCTCACCCTCCAAATGACAGCCTCAGTCGATCTCAGTCGGCCCGCAGATGAGATGGTCAAAGGGTTTCTGTAAGACCTGTAAGGATGGATTCGGACGGATTCGGACGAATTCGGACGGATGTAAACTGTCTGAGGCCACAACGGAGGTCGGCATGTTGCAGCTTTCGCTGAGATGCCTTCGAATTCTTTGCCGAAGTCAGCACAACGCAACAAGGCGTGTTTGCCAAACACATCCACAGAGCAAGAGATTAACTTCTTCCTGTGCCATCGTGCCATGACATTCTTTATATACAGGCAATCTATATAGCAATCACATTGCAATCACATGACATTCATGAAATTGCGGAAAGACATAAGACAGGCCTTGATGGCATTCGTTTCCTGAGACACGCTGTTGCATGAACGTTTCAGGCTGTTCCATGCTGTTACACTCTCTGTTCTCTCTGTTGCCGTGCACCGCGCGTGGGCAGAGTCGATCTCTTGCATCGAGTCAGAAAAAACGTAACGAAATAGATTGTCCAAATGTCGCGGCTAGCGCTCAATGGTTGAGAACCCACTGGTGCCATTGTCTTTCATTGCGTACAGCTTCCAAAGGGCTTTGCATGCTGCCAAGCCAGTAAAAGGAACTGCCAGCGATAAAATGTCTGGTCCATTCTTTGCAAGGCCTACCCACAGTCCTCACATAACGATATGATGCTCAGGTTCTTGTATACTAAGAGGTTCTTTTGGACAAACTTGGAAAGATCTTGTGTTCCGTCATGTTTACTGTCTGGGTTTGCCTATAATAGTCAAAAAATGTCAAAGCCCTCATCCTATCCATCCCTATGCCACATCTATGCATCGTGCCGATACGGTGGCCCGTGTATGTCTTTGATCTTGTTATACAATGTTATACACACCAGTAAAGTAGCCTAGATCTATCCTAGATCTCAGCAAAGTGTCACTTTGGAGCTCATTGGCCCGCCCGTGAAGCTCATGCAAGCTTTCTGCCTTCCAGGAACGGTCATTGCTCCAGGTTGCTCCGTGCTGGATGTCAACTGATGTCAACAAAACGCCATGCGACTGCCCGAGCTCAAAGATGGTCCATCCATGGACCCCAGTCCTACAGTACACCGAAGCGGCACCTGCACCGAAGCATCCATGGACTCCTCTTCAAGGCGTCGCCCTTGAGCTGCCCCTCAGTATTCCAGTGCCCATCAGTGCCCCAATGACTCGACAACCTTCAGACTTGACATCCTCGAAAAAATGCATTGAGTCGCACTCTAAATAAACATTAAAGATAGGACGGCTTTGCACTTTGCATACTCAATGTATGGACAGCAGTTGAGTAAGCAGTGAATTCTATAGATCATTGGACCATATCTCGCACTAGTCACGATTATTTTTTTTTTAGAAGTGCTGTCAGCAAGAATGTCATTCTGGCATCTGAGAGGCTGAGTGCATGATCAAGCTGAGCGATGTGTCCTTGGATTACCATGGGATACCAATGACTTACCAGTCTCAAACTGTCAACAGGGACCCATGGACTCCAAAAGATTCAGCCAGCAGTGCTTGAGTAGGAACTAGGAACTAACAAGAAGCAAAACTTACCCCGCACATCTGAATAGGCGGAAAATGGCGGAAAGCAAGTGTGGATCCTTGTTGAGGCATCAAAAATACTTTACAGTACCTGAAAGTAAAGGATGCATCTGCCAAAGTGAATAGCAATAATAGAACTTGGAGAGGAAATCCAAGCTTTCAGGTTTGGGCGATGACAACAACACGCCTGAAAATGAACAGTGGCAGAACGTGCCAAAACAGCAAAACCGGTAGTAGGGGCGACCAAAGCAGAAACAGTAGGACCAGCAGTTGCAAACACCTGAAATTTCGGAACAGGCCCTGAAGTGTCATACGTACCTGAAAACAAAAGGAATGCCATAGCCTGAAAACAAAAGGAATGCCATAACCTGTCAAATTACTTCACCACAAAAAAAAAGCAACCATGATGGAACATGATTCAACACTCTCAGATGTACGCATAAGTGCTGCTAAAGCGCTTTGCAAAAGAAGAAGCCACTAGAACAACAAACAGTTTTTTGTAATCCAATGGCAAACCTTCGTCCTTTTCCAGATAATCACGCAGTCAGCAGTTTCGGTGCAAACTGAATGCTGTCTCAATCATGCTAAAAACCCTGACAGATTTGAAGATTTTGAAGGTTGTACGGATGTGCTTAAGCACAGCTTATGAATTGCTTATGCCGCTGAGGTTTTTCCTTTGGCAGGGACATTGACTTACGTTGGCTTATGTGGAGCCTTGTCACCTTCACTAGTACATAAGGGGTTCATCTGGCTCAAATGTATCTCAAAGCAGCGGTGTACAGGGCAAGGCTCTCGCAAGGGACTGTTTTGCCTCCCTTGCACTTTTCGCCAGCCATTCTTCCGTGTTCATTTCTTCCAGGATCCGCCCTTCTGCCTGTTGAAGTGATCGCATGGTAGCACCTTAGATCTTCGACAGGTGACACAGCCTTCAGGGCGACATCACCATCATCACCTGCGACCAAAGTGCCACAAAGGCCTTCTTCCGACTCTTCATGGCTCATCTCAGCCTGCAACTTTGTGTATCATTAAATTAATATGATAGGTATCAATAGATATCAATAGGATGGGCTGTAAATTTGCTGGCCATGCTCCGCACAATGACCTACATATTGCGGACTGTCTACTGTGCTTCCAGGCTCAAAGTGACTTTGGTCCATGGTCCATGCCTCTTCCATCTGAGCTTTGCTGCAATTACAAAAGCAACTATACTCGCTTCCTTCAATCATTTTCATGAATAAATTCGTTGCTATTGAAAAAGCTTCCATATTGTTCTATAGTCTATAGTATAGTATATATATCCTTCAAGAAGGATTGTGAACCCTCATCCCCCGAATGTTTGGTTAATCACTTGTCCTGTTGTTGCCTGGAAGTCCTCGCATTCAGCTTCCAGAAGTGTCGCTTGACGCCGCTCCATGAAAGCTTCGGTTCGCTCAGCACCCAGCTCTGCGCGTGACGCGAGGAGAGCAGACTCTGAAGTAGCAAGTTGGGCTACCTTGACAAACCAAAGGAAGCGGCTGAAAAGCTGAAAATAAGGAAGAAGTGTTGGGTTTCTTATGGCTTCTTAAAAAAACGAATGTGAAGCGGTGCCTTGGACTTCCGGTCTGTGTGTATGAGAGGTTGTATCCTTGGCTTCATAGTGATACGGACCTGCCAGCTATGCAAAGGCAAAGAACTCTCACACGTCGCTCTTGGCGTGCTGTGTGCAAAGAGAGGAGGAGCGCATCATGCTCCTGGCCGTGAAAAACATGACGACCTAATCGAGCTATCAGCACATGTGAGGAGCTCCTCTGCAGCACAAGCCATCATCTCATTGCTGCGTGCCAGCTTCAGCAATGCTTCCTGCAGGAATCGTGGTGACATGTTAGGGCATGTCCTCTGATGTCCTCTGCATATTTCAGCCAATTATTCTCAAACAATCAAAGTCCCAAAGGTTCCGCCTAAATCTTCCTAGCTGTACAGCAGAATCTATCAGAAGCCAGCTGCCTGAATGCCAAAGCGCGCTTGTCCCAGTGATAGCACTAGTTCCACTGGCACAGCTGCAGCATCCGCCCAATCTTCTGCTGCTTCTTCCAGGTGCAGCAGTTTTCCAAGGCGCTCCTGGCGGCATCTGGCAGCATCTGGCGGCATCTGGCGGCATAGACATAAAAGGTTCATTTTGGCAAACCAACACACGTCAAAAGCATCAAACACTCCCTTTCTTGCTGGAAGTCAAGATGGAATATCTCTGCTGGTGTTGTAATCTGATTAATTTGTAAATGCTTGGAGATGTCTACTGTAAATGCTGCTTTGCTCGACTGCCAAGCTATCATGTTTTGCAAAGCCCGCGGTACCGCGATAACTTTGCTCCTGCTTCACAGAACGACATCTTCGAATCTCTCCTTGTTGCATAGAATGATAGCGAAAGTGCAAATCTGTTCCAGTTTTTTGTACTGGTATGATCTAGTATAGTAGTATATCTGATGAATCTGATGCTCCACTCATAAGACCAAAACATTTGCCACGTGGTCGAAGAGTTGCTCAGAACTGGGCCAATCAATTCGCTTTTCTCCTCCTGGATCAACTGAATCTCTCCTGCGCAACACGGAAAGGAAAATGTATGGGAAACTGGATGAAACTGGGACATACTGGGACTGTTTCATCAACGGATTGATTGGAGGGGAATTTTGCCGCAAACCATAGTAATTATTAATATTTATTAATGCTACTTAAATCTAAAGGGGGTCCTGCAGATCCGTTTTTGGGATTCAATGATGCATGATGACAGCATATTCCGAAAACTGGCAAAACAATGCAAAACATATTTTTTTACTGCAATGTGGCAAGATCTGCAACTGCTGACAGTCATCCTTCAGTCTGAAAGCGAAGTTCAGCATCCGGGCTGCTAGTCAGCAATGATGCGGTCTGACAAAGATTGATATGTTCCAAACTCAAACAACGGTTCATGAGAAGAACTGAGTTCAAGTCCTCCATTCACGAAACTGCCCGCTTATACAATTGTCATAGCACTACGAAGCCTTTGTCTCCAAACGCGCTGCGTTGTCAAACTCTTGCTCCGTCTGGCCCTTCCAAGAATAGCAAGTTTTTCTTGAGAAGAATATGCAAAAAGTATCAAAAAGTCGGAATCGTTCTGCAAACATTCAAATAATGATGTGACACAATAGTTTTTCGTTTCCGCCTATCTTGATCCTCAACTATGTTGCCAGGGGAACGATGTACATCAAATAACTGCAGATCCAGCACGATAGCCGTTGGATGTCGAGCCTCCAACCGCTTGACTTCTTGGAACTGTCGCTCCAAAGCTCTGGTGATCAAGTTGGCCTGAACATGAACGAACCAAAAGGTACCACTGCACAAGCCATGAGCGAATCCATATAATCCATGATATCATGATAGTGTCACGAGGCTGTTCAAACAAAGATAAGCGAAGGAAGCTTAGAAGTCAAACTTCCGACAATATGGACAGATGGAAAAGCAGAGGTGGGAAGAGTCAGAGAAGAGAAGAAGAGAGAAGATCAGAGAAGAGAAGAATGAGAAGAAGGAAGACGCAGGTGCGCGAAAAGGTAGCGAAGTCGCGATTCTCTGTGTTTTTCCAATGATTTGTGGCTTCGAAGGATCGAAAAGTAGGCTCGCTCAAGCGGCGGGTGCCGAGCCATGTGATCAGATGAGAGATGAAAAATTGCACGCCGTTGTGGCGCTAAGCGCATTTGCAAGTGAAAAAGCTAAACGCGCCTCACGTTCGGGGCGTTTTTGGAAGTTGAGATGTCGAAAAAGTGCACGCGGTTGTGGTGCGAAGCACATGTCCAAGTCAAAATGTACAAATCACACCATGCTCGGACCACTTTTGGAAGTTGAGACGTCGAAAAAGTGCACGCCGCTGCGGCACGAAGCACATGTCGAAGTCAACAGTGTAAAAAAGTGATGGGTTCGGAGCACTTTTGGACGTTCAGATGTCGTTTTGCGTGGCAGGCGCAAGGGATTGTGCACCTTGTCAAAAGCGAGCAAAACGTGAGGGTTTTGTAATGTTTTGTAGCATTTCCTAAAACGATGGCAGGCGTGCGGACATTTGCAGAGGATCTGGCAAGATGTCTTTCGCGCGGCAGGCGCAGTACAAGAGACATGTTCATCAGAGATGTTAGGAGGTCCGGGCGCTGATTTCCTGAGATGGGTTGCATTTTGGAGCATCAGATCTTCAGGTTTCCTAAGATGATTTTGCGTGATAGGTGCAGCACTTCGTATGACCTGGCCTCACTTTTCGTGGCAGGCGCAATACTTTAGACAGATGGAACGGAAAAATCGCAAAACGCATTGGTACGAGGCCGCCACCTCTGCACTCAACTTTCCATTTTTGAAGGAAGTCTCGCAGAATTGCTTCGTTTTTGATGTTGTCAATGTGAAAAATTGAGGAAGGCTCGCAGAATCGCTTCGTTTCTGAAGTTGTCAAATTCAGAAATTGAGGAAGTCTCGCACACTAACGGCATTTTTGATGTTGTCAAGTTCAAAATTGAGGAAGTCTCGCAGAATTTCTGCGTTTTGAAGCTTGCAGGCAGACAGATAGATAGACAACTACAACTACCCTACTACACTACATTACACTACACATCACTACACTAACTGCCTCTAATTACGCTACGCTACACTTTACTACACTACACTACATTGATTACACTACAACTACTACTACACCTACACCTACACCTACACCACCACCACCACCACCACCAACAACAACAGCAACAACAACTTCTTCAACTTCAACTTCAACTTCAACTTCAACTTCAACTTCAACTTACTACTACAACAACAACTACTACTACTACTACTACTGTTACTACTGTTACTACTGTTACTACGATTGCTACGATTACTACGATTACTTCGACGACGACTACTACGACGACGACTACTACTACGACGACTACTACTAGTACTACGACGACTACTACTACTACTACGACGACGACTACTACTACTACCACCACCACCACTACCACTACCGCTACCACTACCACTACCACAGCTACAACTACAATTACATCTACACTACATTACACTAGACTACGCTAATTACACTGCAGCACACTACAACTACAAGAACAACTACAACTACACTACATCACACAACACTTAACTACACCAATTACATTACATTACGCTACAGCTACAACTGCAACTGCAAGTACAACTACCACTGCCACTACATTGCACTACATTACACTACACTACACTAATTACACTACACTACAGCTACAACTGCAACTACACTACACTAATTACACTACAACTGCGCTAATTACACCACACCACAGCTACAACTGCAACTACACTACACTAATTACACTACATTACAACTACAACTCCACTACACTACACTACAACTAAAACTACAACTGCACTAAGTACACCACACCACAACTGCAACTACACTACACTAATTACACTACATTACAACTACAACTCCACTACACCACACTACAACTAGAACTACAAGTGCACCAATGTCACCACACCACAACTACAACTGCAACTACACTACACTAATTACACTACATTACAACTACAACTCCACTACACTACAACTAGAACTACAACTGCACTAATTACACCACACCACAACTACAACTGCAACTACACTACACTAATTACACTACAACTACAACTCCACTACACTACACTACAACTAAAACTACAACTGCACTAATTACACCACACCACAACTACAACTACACTACACGAATTACACTACAATACGACTACAACTCCACTACACTACAACTAGAACTACAACTGCACTAATTACACCACGCCACAACTACAACTGCAGCTACACTACACTAATTACACTACATTACAACTAACATAGACCCGGGCAAGCCGGCGGCGGAAGTTTCCCAAACATAAATGACCTATAGTTCAAAGACACCCTGTCCCGACCGTGTCCTTCCCTCGACACTCCACACCTCACACTGCAC
>Ga0126342_10000717_pt1 | contig 39738 bp, 26 predicted proteins | sample Cyp1metagenome_FD_92528 | JGI IMG/M metagenome (GOLD analysis project Ga0126342, IMG submission 92528) | Coral microbial communities from Lord Howe Island, Old Settlement Bay, Australia - Cyphastrea 1 metagenome | ecosystem: Host-associated > Invertebrates > Cnidaria > Coral ...
ATTGGAAATAAAAAATGTTGGATAAAAAAATGGATTTCCGAAGTGGTTGTTGATTAATCGGGGGTAGGCCAAAAAAAATATTAATCTGGGGGGACCACCTGTTTTTAAATTACATTTTTTTTTGGGCAGTTGCTGTTGATTAATCGAGGGGCATTATTAATCCTCACTTGACATTAGAAATAAAAATGGGATAAAACACATAAACCATTTTTATTAGGTGTTATAGTATAAGTACTGAGAAAACTGGTATGTTGGGCCATAACTGGAAGGAATTTCCTATGTGTTTTCCACATGTTTTTCTATGGCTGAATCCGGGAAGATCCAACGAAGTGGTGCAGGAATGAGATCACACAAACATCGATAAACACACGTATGTAATATTAATTTGACGAGAACATTGAACACACAAAACGAATTCACTTGGGTCACTACTATGGTTTCTTAATTTGACTGGCCTCATGGCGCTATATCACCTCATGGCCAACCGTCTCATCTGTGGTTTCCAGGTACTACGCGCATGCGGGCTACTACATGACCCAATTCCTCCTGTCGTGGGTCATGCCAACAGCTCCTTGGGCCTTGGGCGGCTGGAAAAAGGGCCCTGGAGAACATGGGGGACGAAATTGGGAGGGGTCACACTTTGAGACATATGAACTGGGTGTGTGTGCGTGTTCGCCTTGATAACTTACGTTCGCATATATATATATAGATATGTAATTATATACATGTATATACATAAGTATATATATCCCATAATGCAATTAATCACCATTATCTGATCTAATTGTAATTTGACTATAATCGTCCTACAAAAATTATCCATAGAATCCCCTGATTGTTCCCAGATTCTGGTGAATCAGAGGATCCCCATCAAAAGGCCATAGAAGTCTCGTACAATCCCAGAAAAAGAACTTGTCAAAATCCCCCCTTAGAATCCCAATATAATCCCAATAAAACAAGTTATATTCACCAATATTCACCAGAGTTAATCCCAATATAATCCCACAAGATCCCAATAAAATTCCAAATAATCCCCAATAAATAGATCACCATAACAATTCCATCATAAAAGGCCCTCAATCATGCCCTTGGAATCACCATAAGAGTTCCATAATAATCCCATAAAATTCCAACAATCCATTTAGTTCACTTAATGGCTCAATAATTCCATAATAATCCCATAATAATCATTATAAGTTATAAGGATAGTTCACTAAACGCATTTATAAAAATGGTTTATGTGTTTTATCCCATAGTGTCATAACCAATAAGTTCACCCTTTAGCCAATTGGTTTCTACGGCCATAACTGTAATAATCGTAATGAATCACATGTTTAGCCATTATGAACCACTTATTAACCACTATTCATCACCATTAATCACCAATTAACCACTATTAACCACTGTTAATCACCAGCAAAATCACCAATAATAACGGCCATAACTGTAACAATCATCGTTTCACAGGTGCTCTTCACCTGGTCCCTGGTCTTGGCCACGGACTGCGACGGCCGCTTCGGGGCCTTCGAGGGCTGCGCCAAGCATCCAGCGCCAGAGCTCATGGGGAGGACGGGGCGGAGCTTCCGGGGCGTCCGAAAAAACTGCCGCTGGAGGTGTAAAACTGGAGGATGTTTACCATCAAAAGTGAGAATGAACCATGAACACATCATGAAAGCTGAGAATTAACCATCAAAATGTATCAAAACTGAGATCTGATCTAACCATGAAAACTGAGAATGTTTCAAGAGATAGCGCAAATTGGAGCTTGAACCAACGGTTCGCTGATATAATTAAACAGAAGGGGTATTTAACTATATGTACTGTAGATAGGACAGTTGGGGTATAACTAGGCTCGCACATATTTGACAACGGGTCATGTCCCAATCACTCAAATGTCACAACCCAATTAATAAAAGCATCGGCAAGTGGCTCATAGATTGCAGTGTTTCAACCATTTTTAACTCAATTGTGACACTAATCATAACTGGACATATATGTGGGATGTATATTCTGCATAGGCCGGGGATCAGGCTTCAAGCAGCTTGGGTGACCTTGATGGGCCAGTCAGGATGCTGGCCAGCATCTACACCTACGCCCTACTGATCCTGGTCCTGCTGGCGACGGCCCTGCCGCTCTTTACCGAAGAATGGCTTGAGAGGAGCATCCGTGGCACGTAGATGGTCGGTTTTGCCCATCAGTCCATCAGTGATGATTTTGCACATGATATGTGTATAATTATTATATAATCATTTCAAACATTGGACTGAACATCATTCATTCGTGGATGATATTCCTACCAGTTTTTTTTTCCCACTACTTCATGTTTTGTTGGAGACTCGCCCTTCCTGCCCGAAACCACAGGAGTTTGAAGATTGCGGTGAAACGGCTCCTGAAACAGGTCTTCACCTTATCTTTCCTCATGCATCTTGGTCCGGAGTAGAGACTGGTAGTTTTTTCCGATGAATTGTGTTTTCGGCGCAGTGTCAGTGCCAACTGATTAGCTCGCCAAAGCAATGCCGATTCGATTTGGTGGAAAATCATATTGTAGCAAACTCACAGAGTGAAGGTATGGCTGCTTGTAGACTAGTTCAGGTGGATTTCATGTTGGATAGTTTTTACTGAATTATAAGCTAACGTGATCATTTGCTCAGGAGACACATAGTGACTGCAGATGATGCAAATAGCCTCCAACAGCAACTAATCCTTGCCCCCCGTGACCATGAACACCTCTCTCCCAGAAGACCCTGGTCGGAAACTCATTTGAATTCATTTGGAGGAATGGAATGAATGACACACAAAAAGCTGTTGTCCCAGAATTGGCTACCTCCTATATATTTGGATGTAAAAGCGATCCGGTAGTTTCCGGTTCCCTTCAACCAAACCTGATATCACCTGCCCTGAGGTTTGTTTTCCAGGCAAAGATTATTGGTTTCTACGTTTCCAAGCTGCACCAGTCGCTGCTTTATGGCTGGGCCTGGCTGGGATGAAAAGTTGAGGGTCGGTTGGGTGAGCAAGAGGGGTTGGTGGCATCTTGTTTGACTCACTTGTAATTGTATTTTGTCAGAATAAGATGGCAATAGAATTCATGATAATTTCAATTAAGGGGAAATGATGGTAATATGTTTCAAGAATTGAAACTATCCTCTATGAACGGGGAATGGGTATACGCATGTATACACCACTTAATGTAAACAAATTACCATCATTTACCCCTAGATAATCTTAGATACACTTCATGAAATGTAATGTTGAATACTTCAGGCTAGGATTGATCTCAGTAGCGACCCCCACTTCCGTTGGAAATCTCTAGGGACTCATTTGGCCTTCCTTTCAAAATGGTGCAAGATGGTGTCTTACAATGATGCCATATTTTGAAAAACACAACATGTCGTAAGATTTCAAAATCTGGGAATACTATACCAAATAGATCCAAATAGTAATACGACCGATAGAAATTTCCAGAAAGATGGATCGGATTGGGAGCCAATGGACCTGATCACCCATGAGACTTTCTCCGTTTTTTCTAAACATGAAAAGTAAGTTCAAAAGACATCAAGCGCAAATCCGATGAAAGTTGTTGTATTCTAAATATGTCTATACACTGTATGAACTATATTTCTTTGATCTTCCCGCTTACCTATCTTACCTGTCTGCCAGTAATGCCTGTGGTTTTGATCATCGAAGCTCTTTAGACCCAGCCAGTCATGAAAGTCTCGTCACATCGAGGTGGTCAATGAACTGCGATATGGATGCTTGGTTCGAATTGAGCAGTGGCTGCTTAACCGGTGGATGAGTCAAGAAACCATGTTGCTTGATTGTTTTTTTAATGTTGGTTGATGTTTTGTTTGTTTTAACGGGGTACATATTATAAAATACAGATACATATATACTAATTAATACATATTGGTACATCTAAATACATACTAATACATATTAATACATATTAATACATATTAATACATATTTAAATATTCTAATTTATACACATACATTGTAAATGACCTTGTATTTTTTGTGTAACCAGCAAAATTATAACGCATAATTGATCATATGCAGTATATTGGGAATGATTCGGAATGATCATGAAGTATTTTCATCGATGAACTGGGAATCCCGTTCTCAACCAATTTTTGGACAGGGGAAACCATGGGATACAGTTCGATTTCCATTATGATATGACTTTCAAGTGTGTTTGTCTAAAAATAGGGAGTCCCCAAATCCATCCGAATCCTTTATACCTCATCATGTCATCTTCCCTAAGAGGTGGCCCAAGGTAAAAGTTGGTCTATAAAGCCTATTGGACTAACATCTACCACAAAGCCAAACGTTATTGGAGATGGGTGCCCCATCTACTCAAATGGCCATCCAAATATGTAGAGGTTTCCTGAAATAGGGGTACCCCCAGTTCTCATCCGTTTATGGATGGGATTTTGTAATGAAATAAACCAAGCATAAAAATGGATACCCTCCATAAAAATGGAAACCTCCAAAGGGTGATGAATCTCCCATTCTTCACCCAGGGCTATAAACGCCTAGGTGGTGCCAAGTACATCAGCACGGGGCGCAGCCTCCCAACGGAGCGGCGCCACTTCATCCGCCAAAGCGGCACCAATCAGTTTGAAGGCGGCGGCCATAGAAATCCCTATGGAAAATGGATTGAGTGTTCCCATTCCCCCAAGATGGCTGTATATTATTTATATATTTGATTTTTTAGCCATATGAATATATATATATATATGTATTATATATATATATATATGTATATATATATATATTATATATATATTATATATATATATATTATATATATATAGTTCAATTTTTAGCCATTGCACATATGAAATACATTGAAATACTGCAGTCAGATTAGTGGAACCCGCTGGGATTCATGGCATCATCCCCGGCGGATTGAAACAAAATGCTACGAGGCCCCCGTTTAGGATAGCTAAGTTGGTGCGTTTATAACTCCAATTTCACTATGGTTTATGGCATTTATAACGAACTTGTTACTGGGGCGAATCTAAACCAACAAACATCACTGGGGGGCCTCACATTGTAGTGATATGCCAATAGCATCCAATAGTTTGATAGCATGTGGGCCTTTGTGACACCTGCTTGATAGCTCCTGTGGGGATGAAAACCGACGCATACAACATGGTTCGAAGCCTTGCTTCATCACCCCAAGCCTGTCAACCGGACAATAGACAATGACATTGATAATTGAGAAAACATGTCACTATAACTATATATAGTGATATAATATATAAGTTGGGAGATTGTTCCTATTAATTATGGCCATGTAACACTATATAACACCAATATAACCATTCTACTCTGATCCGTAATTCGTTCGATTCGTTCAATTCGTTCAATTCGTTCAATTCGTTCAATTCCTTCGTTCCCTGAATTTCATAGTCCTATAATTATGGCCATATAATTTCATATAATACCATATTTCACCATATATATTTATATATAGCCATTGCACTATGATTTCAGGCCTCTATTTAGACTACGCCGTCCAAGCGTTCTATGATGGCCTCACCCTATTGATCTCTGCCATTATGGTGGCCGAATTGGGCGGCATGGACAGTAGCACCTTGGCAGCCTTGCCATGGGCCACGGGGGGGGTCCCATGGGTTGTTGAAATCCGTTGAAACCATGGGCAAAAATATGGGAAAATTGATGGAAAATTGATGGAACATGTGGGAAGATGATGGAAGACGTGGGTTTTACTCCGGTAATTGTTCAGAGTTTTCTGTTGAACATCATAATTTTTAATAATTAAATCATCGAATGTCAAATGGGCCCTTTCAATAGCTCTAAACGAGATGGGATTGCCCATGTTTGCCCCAATATTCAGACAAAACCATCTTGAAGAAGTCTGGTTTCAACATCATGAGGACACCCCATGAGGAATCTGGTTATATAATGCCAGGGGGCATAAAAATGCAAATGTCACCATGCACGATGGAAATATAACTGGAAATACGACCTTGCAAAAGCAGAGAATGGCCTTGCAGAAGTACAGTATGTGCTTGGTGAACAATTATGATATGTAATATGTATATTATGTATATATATAATATGTTATTCATATATAGGAAGTGTGTGTGTGTGTGTCATGTAGCGAACACTACCCTTTACTACAGCTGTGTGATGTATGATATCGTGGGATCATCCATTGGTAATGGAAGAACCATCCAAGCTGGACTTGATCAGACATTGTTTTTGTTTTTTTGATAAAGCCCAGCTCATGTGTCTTTCCTCCAAACAATGATAAACTTACTAACACTATGGGGGTAAAACACCATTCTAATGGTGGTTGATCTGGCCTGAGCATCAAAGCATCCCAAGCCAGTCCAGGTCTCCACAGTTATGGCCCGAGTTATACCAGTTACAGTATATAAGTACTGAACTAACCTCATTTATAGAATGTATAGTATAATCCCATAGAAATCATTGATATTTATAGAATGTATACATTATCCCATATAGAAATAGGCCGTTATAACTGATTAAATGATATTCAATGGCCATGTCCCTGTAACCACCCAGATCCCGCTCCAAAACTCCATCTCCCATCCGTGCAGCCTTCGGAAACAGGCAACGTCTACCGCTGCTCGGTCCATGGCAATTTTGAGCCATTTCGGAATGCCAGGACTCCATGACGATTGCTGATTAATTACTGTAGGAGATTATGGATAATACCCTCTGGTTTAACCATGAAAAATGGTGGTTTAATGGGATTTAACCAACAAACATGGTGGTTTTAATGGGATATACCCTCTGGTAAACATACAAAAAGCTGTTGAAAATTGCCATAGAAATAGTGAGTTTTCCCAGCTATAAAATGGTGGATCTTTCCATAGTTTTTTGTAAACGTTTACCAGAGGGTAATTACTGTAGGAGGTTATACTGCCTGATTTATTTGGGATTCATTTTGGGAAACAGGGATACCTGGTATGACCAACCATTACGATGATACGGCTATTTTTGTCTGGCTCATTTGTTCAAAACAATGATGAATAGGACAATTTGACGGCAGTTTTGATGAATTAGTAGACTGACTGATGAATGCTAGCTTTTCATGGATTCCTAATGATCATTTGCTAGCTATACATGATGGAGTGTTACTATTTGCGTGCTGTTTGGCTAAGGTTAGCCACGACAGTCCATTTTCCCGAACTGAGTTTTAGCAAGTCGTGCCATCGTTTTACAAAGGATCGTGAATGGTCACTATCAACCAAGACCCGGATTTTGTTTGGTTCCAAAAAGTATAGGTGTGCCTTGTTGTTGACCAAAATCATAGAATTTGACCGCAACTTTGACCTTGTTATGTCAGTAGTGACTGAGGGCGAGAGATGGATCAATAAAGAGACAGATGGCGTTGATCTGAGTGTATAGCATAGGTATCCTCAAATGGGCCTGCACCCAGGAATGCTATTCGGGTAAAGACCACACTTGGATCATCAGATTTTGGATATCAGGCAGCCACTGCTGTGCAATTCGTGATGAGTTTGTAAGGTGACGGCACAATGGCACGGTTTCAAAAGACGCATGATGATTGATGTTTGACAATGATTGAGGATGAGAAGTGACTTCGAAAACAACAGGCGGGAAAACAGCCAATGATCTAAGGACATGGATTATCCGCCCTGTGGGCATGTCGGGAGCTCGCTGGGATGGGCTAAAGCAACACTCATAGCTCGGATGTGCCTCAGATAATTCGAATCATGCATCATGTTTGATTTGGGGCGTTTCCCATCAACTTGATTGTTTGAGATCTGTTCAAGATGATCTCAAAGTAACCAGATACATCACGATACATCCAGAAATATGTTTTTCATAGAGACTTCCCAATTTATAGATGATTTTGCCAGCTACGAACCTTCATTCATAGGGCACTTCCCAGCGGCCCGCCATGTTTGATGACACCAGCTGTGTCACATTGGCCACGCCGTACGCTGCACGGACGAGGCATTGGGATGACGATTGTCTCTTGGCTGTATGCCCCGTTCATCTTCAACCCACATCAGTCACTGGGCACGAGAGTTTTGGCGAAACTGACTTGCGAAGGAGAAGTGAGAATGGATTAATTTTAAGAGTTTTGATGAGGGAATATGCCATGCCAAACTCATGAAATTGTTTGTTTGTTGCTGCTGGACATGAAAGTTGAGCCAGAATTATATAGTTGAAAACAGATTTAATCAATGTTAATTATTAGTTAAGTCATGAAAACAGTTCTACTCTTGGGTATCCCCGTCCAAGTCACCAGAATCCAAGGCTGAACTTGGACCACAGATCCCACATTCATTTGGACTCTGATCATGATGGAACGTTGTTTACCGCCTTCCCCACGTCCAAAAATGCCATACATCTATATAAATGTGGGAAACCCAATGCCTTAAACCTACCATTTCTGGATGGTTGGGAGGCATTCGAGATGTTCTTACTGCCATGCTGTATCCTTGGGATAGATAAGAACAGAACGTTTATATATCGTTTATATTTATAAGCACTATGCGACCACAGACCACACACTTTTTTCTATATATATATATAGTATTGACCTCATCCAAATCTTAGTTTACTGTACCCAAGTTTGACCTATTATAAGTTTCTTATACCATTTGCTGTGTTCTTTACAATTCACTGCTTCACCAATTTCTCCATCCCGCCTCTGGTGGTTTTCAGAGCTGAGGTTTGCAAGAAAACACATCTTAGAAGACAGGCCGCCGGGAAATCGCCAGGGAGAGTCCGTTTTTTCGTCGTGTTCCGGGCAGATTCTGGTTGTGAGTCGTGTTCTGGTTGTGACTTTAGAACTTTGAACATCACTTTTATATTACTTTTATTCAGTGATCATTGATTTATCTTGATTGAACTATAGTAACTATAGGTTATAGTTGTACTATGTTGTACTTCATTGATTTGAAGGATGCGTGGCTCATGCCGGGCTCCGCCACAGTTTAACGTTGGTGAGGCGTGTCCTGTGCCGTTTCTTTTGGAAGAATCTCGTCTGAAGGAGGTGATCATGAATGGCAATCAACTGCGTAAATCCTGATTTTCTGCCAGGTAAGTCTTGCCAGGTTCCTTTACCGGGGGTATACGATGGTATACGGAACTAAGGCAGCTTCCTTGCTGCCTTGGGGATGAGCAAACATTCAGCCAAATGATCAAATGGGTGTGTCTATAAATTGGGTATAGCCCAATTATATCCAACTATGGCCAGTGAAAAACGGGAACATGACTATAAGCCACTGGATTTTGATACCCCACTATTTTCGGTTATAGTCATGTTCCTAATGTCGAAAAAATATGGGTGTGGACTGCAAGCCACTGAATGTTTCATGATTTTTGGGTAATGTGGGTAAAACAACAATAAACAATCCCCAAAATCACCATAAATAGGCGGTATGTTTACCATTCCCAAACGGGTGGTTTATGGCATTGTTTTACCCACATTACCCTATTTTCATAACCCATTGATGTGCCAATTGGTGTGCTGTTTCAGCCTAAGAACTTGGCTTCCAAGGAATTGGGGTGCCGGATGGCTCCGGTGGTATGAGGTGGGGCCGTTGCGAGTTCCAAGGGAGGCCATGGTAGGAATGGGGCCTTTACCAATGGGTTTTGGTGGAGATATTTCAGGTCCTAAATATATTGGTGACTGGGGACTGGGGACCACATACATTCCTCTTTTGTTGGTGGTAGATCATCCCGTTTTCAATATCAACTTGGTTGGGAACATGCTAGTTCACCACCTACAAGAGTGATGATTTCAGTTTCTGATCCAACCAAGCTTGAGCCAAAACTATGACCATGTGGTTTGGTCGTATTCAAGTGCCGTATGAATTGTTTACATCCTGATAGTTTGCAAGTGGAACCCATATATTTTTCTAGTGAATTCCCTTCTCTTATTTGGTGAATGTCCCCAGTCCCCATTCCTTGCGAGTCAAGATCCCTGTTTGTTGTTCATATAAGATATTATCATAAAATGATGACATCAAATATAGAATCAACATGTTTTTCCTTAGGAAAAAAAAGTCCAACAAAATCACCTAAATTGCCAGTTTCAGCTGGGTGCACCTGTGTGCACCGGACCAGGAGTTTCAGCTAAAGCCCCGGACTGGTCTAAGCAACTTGGTCCGGTAGAAAATGGCGATATCATGATTATAAACTCTACAGTTATGGCCCGAGTTATACCAATTATAGGTACTGAACTAACCCCATTCATTGATATTTATAGAATGTATAATCCCATAGAAATACCAACCAATTATAACTGATTAAATGGCCATAACTGTAACCACCATCAGGAATTTGGTGATATTTTCTCACAAACTATTGATAATAACCACAACAACTAATGCAATTATATAGCGTGATATAACTGATATAGCTACAATATAACTGACAAGTTATATACAGATTGGTGGTTGCGTATGATACACCTGGTTTTGGGATTGTGACCCATGATACCAATTGACCAAGCAGGATTTCATGCGATGAGAAAACAGGGTAGAACTCTCATGGCTCTTTGGCGCTCCAGCGAAATATTCACTGAACATGTTCTAGAAAAACACACACTCATCACATTGACAGTGATATCACATCACATGGACACCTTTTTTCAGTATCTTTCAGCTTCCCTTCAGTGACTTTTGTTGAAATAGCTGAGGTATTTCCATGTTGGACCTGAACTTTTTGGTGGTTTCTTGGAGCCTGGGCCAGGTGCCGGGCCCAAAAAATGTAGAACCCCCCATAAAAATCGCCTGGGCCAGGCAGCCGTATTTTTAGAGGCCTCAAGGGACAGAAAAAACCCTTCAATGTTTAAGGCATGTGTAGACTCATAAGCCGCGCCTATGTTACTGATGACGTTTGAATAGATCTTGGTAGCAATATGCTATCACACTCTCTAGCGGCCTTGCTTGGTATTATTTATATTTATAGAGATTGTGAGAGTAATGTTACGTAGATAATTTCATGAAAATAAGTTACAGTATATATCCCATATGCTCCATGTATGGAATATGTTCCAACATTTACCCCATAAATGGCCCAAATGTAGGTAAATATACCATACATGGAGCATATGGGTATAGAAATGTGTCCATAACATGTGAATTTCCGGCCACATTTGGGTCATTCTGGGATGATCGTCCGAGAAAATCACGGTGCAACCGGTGCAACGGGAGATCCCCGAACTGGAGGCTTTAATGGAAAACCATAGGAAAACCGATAGGAAATATGGGAACTCCATGGAGGTTTAGAGCTGGGAAAATTATCCATAAATGGAGGATTTTCCAGCAAGCCACAATTGATGACACCGGAAGGTACATAGAAAGTTAATTTCAGAGTCAAGAAATACTTCAAGGGAAGTCCAAGCAGATGAGCGAAGTTCGGATCTGATTTTTGTCGGTTGATTCAATCACCAAAATTGTTGATTTGGAATTCGAGGCCCTATTTTTCTCGGGGCTTAACTCGTGTCAATGGATAGGTTTAAAGGTGCAGGAAACCCTGCATTTCATTGAACATCTATGGTTTCCTGTAGATTTTCCCTTAAACCAATCCATGGACCATGTTCATTTTCCCTTTCCCCTGGCTGGTTTTTTGGAGGCCATCCACCACATCCTTCGCATTTGCCAAGCCTCCGTTTGAGGTTTTCCTTGGCGTCTCCGTGTGGTTCGCAGTGGTCAATCACAAGGCCAGGCTGTTTTTTTTTGGGGGTCGCATGGGTCAGGAAATGTTAGGTCAAGTCACCAGCGGGCCTGATATCTACGGAATATGATAACTAATTGGTGGTTTGGAACATGTTTTATGACTTTCCATATATTGGGAATGTCATAACCCCAACTGACGAACTCCATCATTTTTCAGAGGGGTAGGTCAACCACCAGCCAGATCATATGACGGAAGATGGGTCAGAATTTGAGGGATCCAACGATGTTTTTCTATGGATCCATGCTTTGTGCATGGATGATTTGGGTGTGCAGCCACCAGCCATCCGAGGGATCATCTTCCGCCAGGTCAGCATGATGCAAGTGATTTTCTCCTCGCAGGTCTACATCAAAGAGGCGCGCAAGGGGTAGACCCTCGGAGGGGCTCTAGTTTTTCGAAGCGGTATCCAGGGGGTATTGACAGCTTCTGTTGAAGTGGTCCTTGGACATTAGCCCAATCGTACCGCTATTTATCACCCCCATCTCTCTCTCTCTCTCTACATATGTATCCACACAGTACACATAAATACTGTATATATATATACACATATATAATCATATATACATATACGCGTAAGATCACATAAGACATGTTAATACACCGCATATATATATATATATACATATCACATGCACACACATTTCTGTGTACACATCTGTAATGCATTATAGTACAATCTAATTACATCATCATTATCATCAGCATCATCAGCACCATCATCACCATCATCATCACCATCATCATTATCATCACCACCATCACACGCACCATCATCATCATCATCACCACCATCATCATCACCATCACCACCATCACACGCACCATCACCATCATCATTATCACCATCATCATCACCATCATTTTCATCACCATCAGGAAAAACATGTTGATTTTGATGGTGGGGAGTCCGGATGTTAGTGAAGTTGATTATTGCAACTCATGGGTAGCCCTGGCGTTCAAAGTCGATTCAGCTCGAGAGTGTGCCCGTCCGTCAAGCTTTGTCCCAGAGTTAGGCGGTTGGTTTGTGCGGAATTGATCAAAGGATTGGAGGATGTGCCAGATCTCCAGTTCAAAGTTCAAAACAATGTCGAAGGCTGCACTCGTTAGGGAATGGCCCCTCGTGGCAGCGCTGTTTTGCTAATCATTTCCAGGCTCTTTGATCTTGATCGAGTTCAACGAGTTCGAGGATCTTTGATCACACGACAGTCAGTGTTCATGGTCGAGCTGAGCGGTATTCCATTTCCGCCCTGCAGGACTTCTTGTTTAACTTGATGAGAGTCTTCAATCAAGTTCCGACGGATCAATGGCCCAACCAATGAACTCTAGGAAAATTCACCACCGTCGTCATCATCATCATCATCACCACCATCACCATCACCATCATCATCACCATCATCATCATCATCACCATAATCATCACCACCACCATCACCATCACCATCACCGTCACCGCCATCATCATCATCATCAACATCATCATCATCACAATCATCATCATCATCATCTTCATCATAATCATAATCACCATCACCACCATCGTCATAACCATCATCATCATCATTAACACCACCGTCACCACCTTCATCATCACCACAATCACCACCATCATCATCATCTTCATCACCAGCATCATCACCATCACCATCATCATCATCGTCACTATCATCATCATCACCACCATCATCATCACCATCACCGCCATCATAATCATCATCATCATCATCATGATGTTCACCATCACCGCCGTCATCATCATCATCACCATCACCATCATCATCATCATCTTCATCTTCATCTTCATCATCATCATCATCAATATTACCACCACCATCACCACCATCATCATCATCACCACCATCACCAACATCATCATCATCATCATCTTTACCACCATCATTGTCATCATCATTATCAGCATCGTCACCATCACCGCCATCATCATCATCATCATTATTGTCATCATCATCATCACCATCATCATCATCAACCACCATCCCCATCACCATCACCACCATCAGCATCACCATCACCACCATCATCACCACCATAACCATCACCATCACCATTATCAGCATCATCATCACCATAACCATTATCACCATCATCATCACCATCACCACCATCATCATCAACATCATCTTCACCACCATCACCATCATCATCATCATCACCACCATTTTCATCCTCATCCTCATCATCATCATCATAATCATCATCATCATCATCATTGTCATCATCATCATCATCATCACCATCATCATCAACCACCATCCCCATCACCATCACCACCATCAGCATCACCATCACCACCATCATGACCACCATAACCATCACCATCACCATTATCAGCATCATCATCCCCATCACCATCACCATCATCATCACCATCACCACCATCATCATCAACATCATCTTCACCACCATCACCATCATCATCATCATCACCACCATTTTCATCCTCATCCTCATCCTCATCATCATCATCATCATCTCCATCATCATCATCATCATCACCATCATCATTATCATCACCATCACCTTCATCATCATCTCCATCATCACCACCATCATCATCATTATCATATAATTTATAGATATACAATGAGATACATTTGCACATACGATAAATTCCCTAACATCTAAAAATTAAAATTCCTGCAACTTCCCTAAATTGTCTAAAATTACCAAAATTCCCTAAATTCTCTAAACTGCCCAAATGACCTAAATGCCCTAAGTTCCTTAAAATTCACTAAAACTCCCTAAAGTCCTTAAAATTACCTATAATTACTTAAATTCAAAAACACAAATCCTTAAAATTCATTACAATTATTAAAACTCCCTAAACTTCCAACAAAAACTAATTAAAATTCACGAAATTACCTAAAATCCTTAAACACATTTCCCTAAATTCCATAAAATTCCCTAAAATCCTAAAATTACCTAAGTAAAAAAAAAAAAACATCATCAAATTTCCGTAAAATTATTTAAATTCCCTATTAAGTTCTTTCAAAAAATCATTAGACATTCCTAAAATGACCAAAATTTCAAAAAACAACGCTAAAGTCACTAAAATTACCTAAATTCACCAAAACAATAATTCTCAAAATCCCCTAAAATTACTTAAATTCCTAAAAATCACCCAAAAAAACATTAAAATTACCTATAATCCCTAAAGTCTCTAAAATTACCTAAATTCCCAAAAAATCGTAAAATCTCTAGATTCCTAAAATTCCCAAAATTTCCCTAGAGTCCTTAAAATTACCTAAAATAAAATTACCTAAAATAAAATTACCTAAACCCCCCCAAAAAAACATGCCTAGAATTCCTTAATATTTTTTTTTTTTCTCGTCCCAATTTCCGGGATGATCCCCGTTGAGGTGGCCGCCTGGACCTTGCTGCCTCCGGTCTTCTCCTCGTGGCTGCTTTGTCTCCTGGTCTCCGCCAGCACGGCCGCCGTGAGGTCCATGAGGACGGCAGTTTTTTGGGCCGGGAAGACAGGGAAAAAGGGTAGGAAAAAGGTGGCCCAATACGGGGTTAATAACGGTTAAGACATCTATTTTATATTATTTTATGGGGTTAATATGGGATTGATTATTGGTGTATATTAATGTGGAAAATATGGGATGTAGACCCTTAAGTCAAGTGAGACAGTCGGTGCGTCTAGATGATGTTGGTACTTTGTGCCTTTGTGCAGTTTTGATCTGTTTTGCATTTGGCAAAAGATTGCAAAGTCGTTGCACAATGGGTGTCCCATGCAGGTGCGGCAATGACAGCTGCAGGGAAAGCGTGATCCACAATTGATTCCGACATTTATTCATGGGAATGACACCCATTAAAGCATCAGCAAAGAGGGATTACAAAGGGGATCATGGGTATCAACCATCAAATTTCTAAATACCTGAATTCAATAAAACCAAACGATTCAAATCCCAGCTTTGGGGTTGATCATGGATCAACGTGAGGTATATCGTATAATTACCACCAACTTGCAATTTTGATAACAAACATGATTGTCAACCATCACATGTGGGTAACCATATTCTGGCATACCCAGATGGAAATCGGACAAGCCAAAGTCAAGAGAACATGAGAGGTGAGATGAAAGTGATTCAACATGGACTGCTTGCCAAGCAATATCGGGTACGGGCGGCAAGATGGAGGAAGTAAGAGAGCGGCTGAATGATGATGGGTATTTCTATGTATCTCCTATAATGGGAGGTAGCCTAAAGCCATGGGTTTCAATACGGGGCGTGTCTTCGGCAGGAGAACATGTTGCAAGGTGAGAGATGAAAGCACATGGGATTTGCTGCGCCTTGGACAGCCATGATAGATTGGTGGTTCCCAAAGATTGGGCTATAGATTGAAGCTCATTGATCTAATTAGGATGTGTCCATTTTAAATAAATATATATATATATATACAAAATACATATATATATATATATATCCGTATAATGCTATGTATTACTATTTGCTACTGTCTAAACAGAATCTGCATGAATGATAAGCCCCTCTAGATAGCCATCGTCCCGAGTAGCTGATGGTTCCAAGCAGGGGGTTCCCCAGTTTTTCTCGCCTCTCCATGATTGATGATGTCTTTTCTATTGGAAAACATTGGCATATGCGTATATATATATATATATATTTACATAAATATATATATATGATTTAATAATATATAACAAATATTTATATTTATATATATAATATATAATATGTATAATAACATATATATATATATGTATTGATTATATATATATATGTGTATGATTATATACCTCGACGACCATGCGACTCTATGTTGGTTAAGTTATGTGCGACAGTGTTACATGTAAAATAGAACGAACATAACCTTTACAACCACCAGGCATACATAGCTATACACTTTGGTTGTTTCTTACATATGGTCATGATTATACAATGACTAGCGTATGTGTGGAACCACAAGTATGATTTCACCATGACGATTTGTAGGAAACATCTATATATATATATCTTATATATCACATCATTGTCATTTCCACCCCACATACCCCTCACATTACAGTGTAATATGTATATATAAATATAATCTAACAATCACCAATCATATTGTCCTATCATACATTGTTGATGGTTCAAATATATCCACACATACAAATATTATGCATAATCATTGATGATCGCTAAATTAGATTATAGACCTTATATATTTTTTATTTTTATGTTTAATGCTACTATATATATACACAATCTGTATATCATCCATCAATCAAACAACTAATCAATGAACCAACCAATCAATCGATCAATCAATCAACCATATACATATATAAATATGTATTATAATAGTAATAATAACTAAGTTTTATTTATCTTTTATGTTTTTTTTAAACATGTAGCCATATATATTTTTATATATACACATAATTCCTCATCCTCCATGATCCACGGCGCCCTAGGCGGAAACTGGTGCCCGTGCTGGCCTTCCTCGTGGTCGCTCTGGAAGTCACCGAAGCCCTGCTGGCGCTTCAGCTGTTGCGTCGCATGGGGCGCTGGAAGGACTTCATCGCCGGGCGCCGCGGTGGCAACGGCAACGGACACAGGGCTGGCAGGTGGGCGTTGCAACGTAAAAAGGTGGGGGACATAGACCTGGCAAGGGATTGGAAGACTAATTTTGAAGGTCTATGATCATTTGGGGATTGTAGGTTGATACTTTCAATTTGAAAGTGCAGGGAAAGGATATGAAATGATGATGGGCATAGCAAAATTGTGGGGAGATAATTGGGTTATAGTGGAATATAGCCAACACTCTGCGGTTTTGGTGTTTCGGAAAATTTTTCGAATAACAATTCCCAATGTATGGCGCCAAACCTTCATGCGGGACGATGCGCTAAACCATTGGATGTTGGGGTACCTGACAGACTCAGACGGACCCACAGGTTGAATGGGTTCAATGATATTTTCAACATCATATGGGTTTTTCTACACCATTCAATGGTTCAACTAACCCATGATATTTTCAATGTTTAATTCAAAATATCATGACCCATATTTTGAACTATTGAACTATATGTCATTATATAAAAAGGAAATTATATATAATGACACCATTTCACTACTGGACACTGAATTAGGATACAAACCACAAAAGTGCCAGTTGTGGCAGTTAAAATTGGTAAAACACCCGTCAAACAAAGGTATCCAAGTGGGAGATTCAAACCACAAAAAATGGAGGTATTGTTTGTTTATATTTGTTTACTGTATCACTCTACTCACCATGATTTTGAGTGGTTTCATACTTGTATATTGTATAGCCACAATAATTATACGTAATATAATTATATATATATATATACATATACATGATAATTATCTATTAACTTCATTTTTTTCATTTGAAGTTACATTAAGATACCATTTCGAGCGGGTGTTTTGGAACTGGCTCATCTCATTATCCCAAGGCTCATCCTGAAGTACTTGCTACTGGAAGTCGTGATTTTTCTGGCAGAAGGTGGGATCGGATTGCGTGAAAATCTCATAGAAACCATTTGAAACCATTTGAAACCATTTGAAACCATAGAAACTACTGATTTTTCTACTGAAAATCTCATAGAAACCATTTGAAACCCATCATCTATTGGGGATTTGACATGATTTTACTATGAATCCCATGGTGATCTACTGGGAGTTGTCATGGGAAGCTAAGTTAGTTGCTGTTGATTTCACTACGTTAACGGATGGGTCTATGGGATTTTTTCACGATGTGTAGGGGATGGGGTGAAAAGAAACCAACAAACAGAGCTGCGAAACAGGGCACCCCGTTTTGGGATTTTTTGGAATTCCTTGAAGTCATAGTGGAGTGGAGCCCACAAAAACGCAGGAAATGTGCTGGGGACACTGAGTGCGACCATGTAGGTATAGGTTAGCCATCACATAATAACGGGATCCATATACCCACAAACGGTGTGTGTGTGTGTTTCTATATAATTACATATTAATATATGTATATATATATATAGTGTTATATATATGTATATATATATAAGTCTATATAGAAGTATATATATATATAAGTATATGTATATATATATACATATATAATATATATATATATATATAAGTATATTTATATATGTATATATATATACTTATATATATATATGTATATATATATATAAGTATGTATATATATATAAGTATGTATATATATATACATTTATCTATATAGATATGAGTATAATGGCACCGTCATATGATGGGTTCTTAGGAGCACTGTTTTGTTTTGCCATGGGGGGAAATCCTACCCTCCTACCATGTTTTATAGCTTGAGATTTGAATCCAGGATTGTCATATACCCAAGTTGATGACCCTCGTCCAATTGGTCCTTGTGCAACTACGGGGTCCTTGGATGTGTGTCCCGGTCAAGTGGGCATGCTACCACCATGTTTAATGCATGTGATTTTGTGGGGGTTGACAAATTACTTCAAGTTTCGAAGGACAACAACACCTGCAGCACCTGCGGCTGTGGACAAGATCCACCTGCTGGAGGAATTCCAGTCCAGTCCAGCGCATGCAGGAAGTCATGGGAGCCCGAGGTCAAGGATTGGCCGTTGGGGCCGTTGGCTCCGGGCTAAGAACATCTTCGACGCCGTCGACATCGCCACGAAGATGATGGACCTAGATAATGGTGGTTATAGGATGTTATAGGTATAGTCAGTTCACTCGCTGTTTATAGGTATAGACTATAGACTGACATGTACCACCGAATTCACAATTGTTGGATTGATTCTGCAATCAATATATATATATGGATACTAAGGGTATACTGCATATATATTGCAATGAATTGCCAGTCCATTCACAATATATGCAATCATGGATACTGCAATGAAGGCCTCTTTGGGATTCAGCTATTATAGCCCCATGGCCATATGGTTTTTGGGCTCATAAAAATGGGGCGGGCAGTATTGTCTCGGCCAGCCACTGGGGCACCCTTAAGATATGTTTGTTGGTTTCCACAATGGGATTATAATGGGATTAAGTATTCACCATGACTAAGTCCTAACTACTGCTAGTAAGCAACTTTTCAGAACTTACTTGTCGTGGGGTCCCACAGTTTTTTTTCGGGTATTTGTCCATAGCAAATCACTCAAAAGCTGGTTTGACTTTTCACATCCCAACATTCTGGTAACATGTTTGTGACATTTGAACATCAGGGAAGCATCTTTTGAATTATTCCGACATTTTTGAAGAGTTTCTACCTGTGCAAGATTCGGAGAAAAACTGCTGCCCATTTTTCTTTTCAGTTGGTTTGTAAACCCATCAGATGTATCCACCATAGACCATAAATTTTTAGCTAAAAAAAACTGGGTCATCAGATTGTTTCTTTAATAGGTGCACCTGAAATATCCTCATAAAATCTCCCCATCAAATTGTTGGCACATAACCCCCGTGTTTCCCTGATTCATTGGCTAAATCCTAACTTGTCATTGTCAATTCCCACTAAATTCCACATAAACCACCGTTTGTCCTCCTTAAATCCCATCTCGCCAAAGGAAAATTACACGTTTTTTTCCCACTGAAATCGCACACACATGTAATTATATCCCATGAAATTATATCGATCCCATGAAATCCCACACAAATCAGCATTTGTTCCACTTCATTCGGGTCGACCCCTGTCTGCCTCGCCAGGTCTCTTGTGTTCACGCTGCACGCGCGGGTCAAGCTGTTGTCGACCGGAACGAGGGCTGCAGGCGGGGAGGTTTCACCCATTTGACGAAGACAAGTTGGGCTTGAAATATCCAGATCATCCAGGTTTAATGTATTTTAGATAGTTTAGCAAGGATTATAGAAAACTGGAGATTTAACTAACAGTTAAGGCTGAGGATTTGAGCATCAAGGATGGTGATTTTGCCAGAAGGCCTGTTGGCTGTTCAATCGTGCGATGGACTGGGGTACTGTTCCACCGTATTTCCACAGATCTAAAAGATAAATGTCTGAACTTGAGTCACTCAGTGAAGTTTGATAGCTTACATGATTTTGCATGCTGAGGAAGCAGAAACCATGATGAGTATGTGCTACATGTCTATAGTAACAGTATATAAATACATGTCTGTGTTTGGATGAAATTTCATGACCTCACTGTGGCGGCACTGGAATGCGAATTGATGAATTGGAATTCGGGGATTTTTTTCCCCCCATGGCTGGTCTCATGACTCAGCTATTTTCAGGTTGGTGAATTGCGTTTCAATTCAGCCAGATATATGATTGTTGGTGAACAAAGATCGATGGCATCATGGAATAGTCTTGGCAGCATTATTGTCACCTTTTGGCACAAGGCCACACTATGCCACCGAAATGTGAAATGTACATAACCCCAAAATAGGATGTTAATAGGGACACTGGTGATTGATCAGTGGATCTAGCGGTACTTCATTTTCAGAGAAACTTATGTTAGATGGTTTTCCTTGGCACTATCCCTTGGTGCAGTGGTCGAAGTGTTGTGCATGCAAGGGTTCCCTGATTTGAAACATTCAATGGTGAGCAATTCGGGTTCCGTTTTCATGTGCATCCTAATTGGATGTTTATTCATCTGGTTGGTGGTTTGGAACATTTTTTATTTTCCATATTTTGGGAATAAGAAGCCCAACTGACGTTCATATTTTTCAGAGGAGTTGAAACCACCAACCAGTCATGTTTATTCATGTTTTTGTTCAGTTTATTCCAAGATATCTCCTACAAAAAGATGGTTCAATCCCACCAGATCGCTGTCGGTCCACAGAGGCACTGTACTTTTGGGTGCTGACGAACCGCATGTTCCTCGTCGGCAAAGAGAGAGAGAGAGAGAGAGATGGCAAAAAGTGAGGTGAGGGGCAACCAGGTTGGCAAAAAAAATCAGATAGGACTAGTTCATGAAACTTAATGCATGTACATATGCAATACATACATATAGAATCATATAGAATTAATGTAGAATCATATAATCATAGAGACATGTATCATGTACGTGTTACCTGGTAACTGAATTCACTTGTATGGCGATAATGCTAGCTCTAAATGGGGATCCCAGCCAGCACAGTGCAGTTGATCACAGATTGCGGCCATGGCATGCTATGTGGTTTCTAAGAAAGCACATCTTTCAGATTTTAAATGCATGGAGTATAACTCAGTACAACCATAGACATATAATATATAATCATATATATATAATTATATATACATATATGGATGGGTGAATTATAACGACCTCACTGCGACCTCACTGGGAATCATGGTTAATAAGGGAAATCATTCCAACATGGCCTTAATTCAGGTTAGTGAAATATTTTAAATTATCCAGATATATACACATATACTTTTGATGTTTCGTGCGTTTTGGTGTCAAATGGTGTTAAATGGATAAATACAAAAAATGACCCACTGTTTAAGTTTGGTGGGTTGATGATGTTGATGAGCGCATGATCGACCATTTCGATGCACCCTCTGGAGAATGGTGTTTCATGTGGGTTTTATATCCCATATGCTCCATGTATGGAATATTTACCATTTACCCCAAAAATGGCCCAAATGTTAGCATATATACCATACATGGATCCTATGGCTATGGCTATATAAATGACGGGATGATCAAACGGCTGGGACAATCAGGGCTGGTTTTTGGCGAATCAAATGTGGCACCCGAATTTCCCCGAAGTAACTGAAGGTTTTCCTAGGAAAATCATCTTTTCCCAGCTGGGTAAATTTGATCACGACCTCACTGTTCTCCCGAACCCTGGAATCATGGTTTATTTTAGGGAAATCATCCCCAAATGGCCGCAAGATTCAGGTTAGTGAAATATTAGAATTTACCCAGATACATAGGGGATTTTCAATTACCACGTATGATTACAGGAGTGTATAACGTGGTATACCCATTGCCACAATCACCTACCATTCAGCGATGGTGGTGAAAACCCTCCATTTCTTGATCGAAATTGGGGATGACTTTGACTTTGTTTACCTCCTTTCCCCAATAATGTTTCGCCCAGGAAAAGTAAACCCCAATTAAACCCCATACACCTACCATTTCGTTGGGTTTACCTCATGAATTCCATGGGGATTTCGTTATTTTTCACAGGGTTCCTGTCCCATTGTCCCAGGTTCAGAGATATGGTGACCTCCACTCTCATTCTGACGCTGGGCGGAGTGGCGGAGTGGGATGCTGGAAATGGGTTTTTTTGTGGGTAAAACCATATTAACCAGTCATTGTTTTTTGCTCGCAACCATCCACAGTAGGATTTTCCCATTATATCAAGCGTCCATAAATTTAGGGGATGTTTAAACCATAGGAAAAACCATATTAACCATGAAAAATACATATTAAACCATGGGAGAGATCATATTAAACTTTTAATCCATCATGGTTTTCCAACAACCATATTATTAAATCTGGTTGGTGGTTTGGAACCATGGAATTTTATGACTTTCTGTTCAGTTGGGAATGTCATCATCCCAACTGACGAACTCAATTTGTTCAGAGGGATTGAAACCACCAACCAGTAAACCATCCATAACTGGGAATGGTTTGTACCAGGCTGCCACCTAAATTTGGTGATTTGGGGAGAAGAAGAATCAATGGGTAAAACACTTATAAAAATTGTGATGTGGGGGATGGTTTATGGCATTGTTTTACCCACATTGCTTATCATGGCAGACAACAACTCCTCAACTTCTCAAGCCAAGAAATACACATGGGATAAAGACCGAAAATGGGATACCGGCCTGAAGTAAAACTGGGAGAACGCGGAGGGGTTATATCGGCTTGAGATCGACTACCCCTTCGACTAGATGGTTTTGTACAGTACTCGTAGTATTTCGTACGCAAAATAAGCAGCAGTTTCTGGTTCCATGAGTTTTGCTGAGACAAACCCAAAAAAACATTCCATTCTTGTTGAAAAAGGCTGGTTGAAATCCCTAACTCTCGACGGCCACTTTAAGCCTCAGCCCCTACGCATTGCTGGGTGTGGAAAACCTCGACTTGGAATGATTCTTGAATGTGGAAACATGAGGCAGGATTTGTTTAAGGTCATTGTTTATTTGCCCGGAAATCCATTATTTGGGAAATCTATAGAGAATATGTGTAGACAGTATATACCCTCTGGCAATTTGACGTAGCTATTGAAAATGGCCATTTATAGCTGATTTACCCATTAAAAAATGGAGATTTTCCTATGTTAGTTTACTAAATGGTAATATATGCGTTCTTGAAACTTCCCCATTCCCATGTTTCTCCACCTGTTTTTCGACATGTATCACCCCTGAAAAGATGCTGTTGGTTTTTCCCCGGCACCGTTTCAAGGACCCCACTGCTGCTGCTGAGCTTCGTGAACTCCGCTCTACGTAGCTGCTGCCGGACATTCGATCTGCACGTGCCTTGGGCGCCAGGAATCACTGGTGGATCACAACAAACTGAGCCGATCTGAGCCGTGAAGAGGAGACCTTTGTGAATGGGTTATAGGGGTGTTATGCTATGTTATACTAGGGTTTTCATAGATGTGAATATAGATTATCGATGATTATAGATGATTATATATATATAGATTATTATAGGGAGTTATAATATGTTGATCTATGTTATACTAACTGGTTTATCTGTGGATGGGTTGATAAACATGTCATTCTGGAGTCGAAGATGGACATTTCGAAACAGCATCGATAAACTGGGAATATCATTGAACATTCCATATTCTATCTACTTCAGGATGATTTATATAGCGGATCATACTATGTTATACTAACTGGTTTATTGTGGATTTTTACAACCATGATAGGAAGATTGACGAAACCAACCAGTATAAGGGGATGGGACAGAGGTATGTTTCATGGCTCACTTGTAAAACTGGGTGAACAAATCCCTGTAAGTGCGAGTATAACCCCTCTTAGTAAATTGAGTTGGATGTATAATCATTATAATCTGCAATTCCCCAAAGAAGTCTCAGATGCTCAATGCTGTTAATCAGATATGAGCGGTACAAACCACTTACCCACCATTATAACCATTTGTTTGTCGAATAAACCATTGATATCTCGAAGATAGTTTAGTGTATAATACTGGTATCATATTATATCATATGATATCACAGCATGTGCTTTCACGCTGCATGTTTGTAGGTTGATTTGTCATTTGTTGGCTTCCGACATCACATCAGATGGTCAATATTTTGTTATATTCTTACTCATGTATCCCCATGATTGTTGATTTATACCTCCATTTTTCATCATGTTTCCATGATTTATCCCTTACGATCCCGATAGTAAATCCCAATATATATATATATATATGCATACATAGCACATGTGTGTTCTGGTTAAATCCTCATTGAGTTCTTTGAAATTATTTATAGAAAACCCCCGAAAAGAAGATGTCGTTTTTGACGTGTTTCCAATGGTACCGTACCGATGATGTTTTCCCACTTTTCTGGCAATCAAAAAAATGGCAGTGTAAAATCCACCATTGATTAATTTATAGATGATGAATTTAATGATGTTCCCACTAAAACCTTCAAATCCCATGGAATCCCACTGTGAAATCCCACGCACATCCATATTATCCATATTGTTCACGGTTACCCTCTGGTAAATTAACATAGACCCTGGCAGATGGGGGTTGGAAGATTAGTTTCCATTAAAACTAGGCTATTTTCAGGGTCTATGTTAATTTCCCAGAGGGTAAATCCACCTAAATTTCATGTTGATGACCTCCCTGGTATTTCTGAAGTGCACTTTACCGATGGCCCCGGTCCGACGGTCGCGCGCTGAGGAATTTCTCATCTACCGTAGCACGGGGCACCGGGCCCGGCGAAGGGTGCCGGGAATTTGCGGGGACCGCCGGGGGGGGGTCATCCGCATCGGGGGATATCTATGGGGATATATAAAACAAAATGGGGATATATACATCCAGGTATAGTTACAAAGTTGTGCCCAGTTATAAGTTGGTTTCCATAAACTCCATGAAGTCTAGATATGGCTATGGATCAATACCTATAAATATACCATTCTTATGGGGATGAACATCCAGCTAAACCAGCTATTTTGATGTGAACAGAAGGGGTACAGGGTTTTGACCAATCCCCATATAGGATCGAAGGATATGTATAAGTCAAATTTCCGACTTATGGACAGATGCAGCAACAGTGGTGAGAGAAGTCAGAGAAGAGAAAGAATCAGAAGAGAAAGAGTCAGTGCGGTACTACTGGTAAATAAATGGGATACACATGGATAGTGGCATATAGAATTCCTTTAGATATCTTTAGATATGATATACAGTACCTATTCCTTAAATTCGATTCTGCATTGTTGTCCCCCAGTAACCACGTGTTTCTTATGCAAATCCGATTGAACAAAAAGCACTTGTTGGGCAGTCTTTTGTTCAATGATTTTCCAGTCCCAGTTTTTTCAAAGGCATTTTTTGGTATTTTTGGGTATTTCATTACAAAAGTGCATTTTTTTTCCAGTTACCATTACCAAAAGTGCATCATTTTTGGTATTTTTCTTTCGTGAATTTCTTTAGTCAATGGTTTAGTCAATGGTTTTGCCAATGCACCACTTGTACCATCCAGGATCTTGCAGATGCATAGCTTGGAGAAGCTGGTGGCTTAAAGAATATATAGAAAGTGTGTGAAAAATCTTCATGAAATAGCTATTTTTTAAGGAATTTCTATATCTAATGATCATCCAATAAAAATATGTCTGAAATTTCATGAATTTATATGTCATGTGGGCCATGTGGGTCACCACATTTCTTGTTCACACCGAAAAAATCTCGCCCAATGTGGAGAGGATACGGATCGCGAAAGCACCACGACCATGGATGAGAGTCGCTTAAGCAGTAGCGAGGATGCCACCGATGAGGCGCTCGTTCTCGGGGGCATTTTTTGAGCATCCTTAAATATCCCTACGATGTGGCCCCCCCCAGTTATAAGTTGGTTTATAAACCTCATTAACTATAGTTATATATATATAAAGTCTATAGTTAATATACGTATCATAAAGCCTAGTTATTGAAGTTATACCAACTTAGCTATCTAGGGGGCCACACATTGTAGGAGTAATTAGGCGTACAACGGAGTATAATGAACTATAAGAAACCCCAAGTCTTTTGAAACCTCAACGAGGAGTAACTAATAGGAGTATAATAATAGTAATATCACATATCCCCCCCCAAAAAAACGGAGTAACTATAATATCAGTATATATAATATATATATATATATATACTACAATCATATCATATATAAGATCATAAACCATCACAAAAGCCGAAGTGAAACCTCCGGATGGAGAGTTTAGCAGCACTCATTTGTCATTACCCATGACGGATCCATGGTGCTGGTACATATGCTAACATTTGGGCCATTTATGGGGTAAATGATTAAATGGTGGTAAATATTCCATACATGGAGCATATGGGTATTGTCATTATGAGCTCTAAACCGAATCCGTTAATGTATTCTTGATGGTCGTCTGAGGTTCCAAATAGCCATGGATTTCAACCCGAGAATGTTGAAATATGTTGAAATCCATGGACCCCTTCCTTGTCCACTACATATGTTAGACAGAATGCCAGCTGATTCATTTTTAGGACATGGTGTAAAACCTGGAAGCATTCGTGTTGATTCTACTATCTCCCCACTGTTTTTGTGAAGTTCAGAGTGGTGCAAGGCAAAGGGTCCCAACAGTCTGCAGAGTCACAGGTTTTGTTTCATTTTTTGAGTCTTGTTTTTGGTGGTATCAGCGTTTATAAACACCCCCAAAGCCATGTGGGTATGGATCAATACCTATAAATATACCATTCTTACGGGGATGAACATCCAGCTAAACCAGCTATTTTGATGTTCACCAGGGGTACTATTGGTTTTGACACACTGCCATGTCTGGTCGCCAGGAAGCGCCCATGGCCCCGGCCGTGCGCTGATCGATTCGTTTTGCGAAAAAAAACGAAAACGTCCGGCGATGGCGGCCATGGAGCCACAGTTTAGCGGGCATATGCACGGGAATTTCTAGAGGGAATATGTCATGGGGATATTTCAGTAAACCAAGGTTGTCAAGCTATATCAAGCTATTCAGATTTTGCAGAACCCAAGGTTTACAGGTTCGCTCCGAAATACTGGCGGTGAAAATACTGGCGATATCACCCGATCTCCCAATTATGTGAGTCAATTTAAATCATCATCTCATTTTTTTACGTCAAAATATGTTTCAGAAATATCGAAACCAATACTGTTTGGTGGTTTGGAACATTTTTTATTTTCCCATATATTGGGAATAATACTCCCAACTGACTAATATTTTTCAGTGGGGTTGAAACCACCAACCAGAATAATTTGAACCGGTTGAATCTAGAAAAGATTCATAGCCCTAAAGCATACCACTTGCCCCTTAAGCACCGCTTATGTGAGGCTTTCGAAATCTCTGCTAAGGGCTGTTGGAGGGATGACTGATGGTATGCTCCAAAGGTATGTGAAGAATTACCTTAGATTCAAAAGACCGACATATCAGAGTGTTGGCTCATGAACATGGGGTTTAATTTTATAATATATGCTATATATATATGGCTAATTATATATATGATAAGATTAAGATACATATTATTTCAGCTGTTGTTAGAATAATAATTACTATTATCATTATTATTATTATATTTTTTTCTTTATAGCTATATCCCCAGAAAATCTCCCCATGATATTCCCACTTCGAAAAATGAGGAACAAAAGACCTTAACAGCTCGGCTACCTTAACAGCTCGACACGCCATATGCTCTCCAGAAATTCATAAGGTGTACCACCATGCATCCCCATTGCGTCCCCAAGACATTTACAAAGTGGGGTCCCTGTTTACAATAGCGAAGTTGGTTTGGAACTCCAATAACTATGGTTCATAGTTTTGATATGTTTTGATACATTAACGTGTAACTAGATGGTATTCATGGCGTGAATCTAAACCAGCAAACCTTACTGGCCCCACATTGATAGTTGTCGCTGGTTGTTGCTGGTTGTTGCTGGTTGCCATCTGTTTTTTTTCTGGCTGATCATTCTCCATTTTTAAAGCGAAAACGCCGCTCTCCCACTGAGATTACAGAATGCACAGATTCCAGCATTAAACAGCTATATGAAATATTGTGATACCAGTACCATCTAGTATCCATGATTTCCATTTCTCACCATTAGTAACCCTGACTACCAAAAACCACATATTCTAGAAATCTATTGGTTACAGCTGTTACCAACAAAAACACCCAATGGGCCAATGGGCCATCCCGTGGTCAGCACGCACTTTGCCGCCCAGTGATTTGGTGGAGAACCGGTCCAACGGACAACGCAAAAGCAGGCCACCGACCAGCGACCATTGGTTGATGAGGTTCTGTTGGTGAAAAGATTGGGAACTGGTTGGTTTCTTGATGATTTTGGCGGGATGGGTCAAAACCCTATCCCCCTGGTGAACATCAAAATAGCTGGTAAATGGATGTTCATCCCCCTAAAAATGGTATGTATAGGTATTGATCCATAGCCATTTACCAAAATCATAGAAAATGGTGATTTGCATGATTTTCCACATCTTTTGGCCACATCTATGTATCATAAGCATTTACAGGAAGGGGAACTGAAGTTAAAGTTTTGACTATACGTTGTTTTGCTGCATATTTTGTTCATAATGATCCTGAATTAGTCAGACCTAATGCGGTTTGATACTATCGGATGGAAACCGATAAACCACTTATAGGTGCCATAAAAGGCATCTACGTGAGTGATGTCAATAGGAAGGTGGGCCCCCCCAGTTGTGATGTTTTACAAGACCCACTGACTAGTTCGTTATATACATGCTATATAGTCCCATATGCTCCATGTATGGTATATTTACCTACATTTGGGCCATTTATGGGGTAAATGGTGGTAAATATTCCATACATGGAGCATATGGGAATGTTATATAGTCCATAAACCCAAAGCTTTTCCCAAGTAATGTTTACCAACTTAGCTACCTAAATTCCATGAGAAACCCCATTAGACGCGATCGTTTATGAAGACCAGCAACTTGCGGTGAAAAAGGGACGGTCATACCATGGGAATCCATAGCACTTCCATCTGGAATATCCTGATAATATATATATATAGATAGATATTAAGTTTTCTCCACACATTATATAGTTGTATATTTCAGATTATAGTCAGTATAGTCTAGTTGTAAAACAACTTATCAACTTAAATCAACTTGCATCAACTTGATAATAGGTTTCGTGATATATCATTTATATAAATCACCTTATCATCAATCATTGACTTACCCTCTGGTAAACTAACATAGCTATTGAAAATCACCATCTTTAAGTTCGGTAAATCAACTATAAATGGGCCATTTTCAATAGCTATGTTAGTCATTACCAGAGGGTATTATCCATGATATCACCTATAAATCCCTATAAATCCCTATAAATCCCCATTATTACCAGAGGGTACTATAGATTACTATAGGTGTCAAATCATCCGACACATGGCGTTGCGCCAGGCGCTGTTGGAGGGGCCAGGCACGGTCCGTCCTGGTCTGTCCTGCGATTTCGATGTGGAGATGGACAGCCGTGCCATTTCAGTGGGAGTTCTATGAAATTTACCCTCTGGTCTATGTTTAGTGGGATTTCTATGGGATGTCTATGAGATTTCTGTGGGATTTCTAACTATGGGATTTCTATGGGATTTTCTAGACCCTGAAAATCACCAATTGTTAGTGGTTTCACTAATCTTCCAACCCCGGCAACTGCCAGGGTCGAACTGTTAATTTACTGGAGGGTATATGGTATTTATATGAGATTCACCAACACATATTGGATTCATATGGGATGTAACCCGAACAAAAGATATGTATTTGACAATTAATTATTCTGGAATCACGAGCAAAACTGGTGGTCAAAGCGTCAAAGACAATGATTTAAGCAATATATAAATCAATGGAGATGTGTTTGAATACGTTGCAAATAGCTCTAACCCATGGCCAAAACAGGTTCTGTGGCAGACAGCCACGCCCAGAAAAATGTGAAAGTGTCATACTTTCTCCAGTTCCACCAACCAGTCAGTAATTCAACATGTATAGTAGATAAAAATGTCACCATGTGTATTCATTTTCCTCCCGAAACAATGTTTTTTTTGTGTGTCTGTACGTTTTCCTGGAGGGTACCACTGCTTGTTTGAAAGCCACATATCAGATTGTCGGAACTATTGGAACCCACTGGAACAAAAACGTATCTGTTCTGGAACCAACATACATATATACACACACACATATGTTTACATTATATATACATCGGTAAATAAATAAATATATATATATATATTATATACATGTATATATATTATATATATATTTAGAATTTTACAGCTGTATACATACATATACATATATATAATTATTTAACTATATACATATGTGTAAGTATATATATATTATATATATATATATAATTATATATACATATTTATATATGTACATCTATACGTTTATACAAATCCCTCTCTCTCTCTCTATCTCTCCCGAGAGGTGTACCGTGTGGCGGAGCTGGCCGACAGCGATAGTGAGGAGGTGCCCCGCCATGCTGCCATCGGAAATGGTGCCATTGAGGCAACAAGAATGAACGGGATATATGTATTATATGTATACATACCTATATAATATGATATGATATGATATAAATGATATATATATATAATATGTATATATATACATTGAAGCAATAAATATATGATATGAACAAAATCTTATAGCTATGTAATCAAGCGGTATATATATATTGTAGCCATATTGTGTGATTTAATGTTTACAGTAATGAATGGTATTACCATATGTCAACGGTATGTGATATATTAGCAATAGTGTATGAAACAATAATGAGAACATCATGGGAATGTTTCAAATTGAACTGGATATAAGTGTTTATATAAACTTACTATCAGATTATTGCTAGTTGTTGCATGATAGATGTGTGCACAACTATGTAATGGATATGACAACGGTTGGTGGATATTTAATGGGAATATTAATCAACAATATTCATCAACAATAATGGGATGGCTTATAGTAGAATTGGGAGGGGATTGGGATCAGGATACTATGACAAAAGGGTTATGTATCTATGGGGATACTATATAATCTATATATATATAATTCATTACATGGGCGAAAATCGAAGGCCCCCAGTGGACTGGAAGTTGGATTCACCGCATAAAACCATGATTTATTGTAGAGGAGAAAAATCGTTTTTCGGGATTTAGTAAGGTTCAACCACAAAAAACACTGGGATTTGAAGGATTTAATTGGGATTTGATAGGGGTTTGACCAGCAAAATGGGATTGTGATATTTTAATGCGGACTTCGGGATAATAGGTGACAGGAGCCGACAACAGTTAAGAACAACCATGGGGTTACCTCCTTGGGTTTGTAGTTTCAAGACTAAGATTAATTAAGTATTTTTTATGCGTTATTATCATGTAAATACACGTATACAAATATACCTGATTGTATGTACATGTAGTAGCATTTATGACAAAATACTATATCATACACATCAAAAGCTGCCTACGAATGTTGTCAGGATGGTAGTTCGATGCTTATCCCATAATTTCCCATAATTCCAACTGTTCTACGGTCATTGGCATTTGATTTTAGGATGGATTTTATAGAGTGCTATAGCGTGGTTCTGGTATATAGCCGAATATAGCCCATAGAATTTATATAAACCATTATAAACCATAGATTTATATGGTTAGGATTTTAGAGTTGCTATAGTTATAAATATATCATCCCCCTTTTTTTTCGCTGGCCACGGTTGGCCACCGTTGTTTCAGGAGCTGGCCACGGGGCATTGCAAAGTCCAGTGGCTGGGACATCCCATGGGATCTATGGGATACACCACGTCCACCTCGAAGGTCTGAGAAACCTGCCGATGGATGGGAAATGATCGGCTGAGCTTTCTATCAAATATTAAAAGAAATATCATGGGCTGATGTATCATGGATAATATTCTATAACATATGGGTATGGGTCAAAACCTACTAATCATGTGGTATAAGGGATGACCATCAACCTTGAGGTTCACTGGGGGTACAGGGTTTTGACCCATATCCATATATCATGTTATATATTATATTCTTTAAGTTGCTAGAAAAAAAACAACATATACAAACAGTTCAAGTGATTTTTCACATGATCTAATTAAGTTACCCTCTGGTAAATTAACATAGACCCTGAAAATCACCAATTCTTAGTGGTTTCACTAATCCTCCAACCCCTATCTGGCAGGCTCTATGTCAATTTACTAGAGTGTAAATAATGATGGGCTGATGTATATATAATATCATAGATAATATTGTAGAACATATATCATAATATATATATATATATATTAAATTATATATATATATATTATCATATGTATAATATCATATGATGGGCTGATGGGCTGGTGGGTTTCCCCCATGAAAATATAGGTTTCTTCGGTGAACATATTCCCTTAAACCAATCCACTGAGAGTTGTGGTGGATAGAGAGAGGGCGGATTTTGATGTTTTGGAGATGAATTAAAAGGCATGAAATGTTTTGAAGATACCATAAACATGATTTGTTGCCGTTGTTTCAGAGTTTTTTTTTTGGTTTGTTCAAAGGAAGACGGTTTCTCTTTCAGAATGAGTGTTGTGATGGTGTTATGGAAGAAACATGTGTTTGATAAATTGCAGTTTGAGTAGAATTATTGGTTTCTGGATGGCTGTAATTAATGCTTTGGTTCGATGGTTTTGGATGTTTTTTGGTCACTGAGGGACTGAATATTCATATTTTTTTTTTGCATCTTTTTGCTTCAAGGCTAATTTGTGAGTGAACCCTGACAGAATCGGATATTGTACTTTAGTCTTCTGAAATGTGTTGACCTATACATGATTTTGGGTTGTAAATTGAGTTCATGTTCACCTCGGAAGGCAAATCCTACAGAAGTAAATGTCATAACATTTTCACCTGGCAGCTCTCGGGTTTCACTTCTTGGGGATCATGGACCAAGATTGGCTGAATCAACTCCCCATGTTGCCCATATTTGGAACCATTGAACGCGCCTACGGTTTTTCCAGTTCATCCCATCCCACCCCCAAAAAAAAAGAACAGCTCCATTCTATGGTCCCGAAGTGGTTTCATCTACGTCCATCATGGTTTCGTTTGGGGCTGTTTTTCCAAACGAATATGGGGGAAAGGGATCAATATTGTGGTATGTCCATTGAATTGCCACAAAATGGCTCGATTTTCCAGCTTCAGGGGCCCAAGGTACAACCCGGAAATAAACATCCCATGAATGGTATCCCATTCGCCATCATTGGTCACCATATTGTTGTAAGAAACCATCAAGAGATGTACATCCAACAAACATCTCATCAATATCCCCTTAATGGCTTGGTTTATAGTATTGCTCACTGTAGCCAAAATAGAGAGACAAGAAAAATCAATATAATCAAGTCAAGTCCGAGTCTATCATAGAAAGTCCAATTTTACACTATTCAACTGGTTGGTGGTTTGGAATATGTTTTATTTTCCATATCGGGATAATCTGTCCCATTGACTTTCATATTCTTCAAGATGGTTAAAACCACCAACCAGTCAATGTTGGCCAAAGATCAACTTGATCAACTTGTTTTGCGTCTCTGGGAAGTTTCCCAGGCTTAGGATAAACGCAGGTGACTGCCTTGCGATTGATCGATCGGCCTTTGGTCCTTGGAGACCGGGTTGCACGTGTACAGGACAGGGAGGGTATGGGGGCCCCGTTCAAAGGGGATGGATTTTTTAGGGCCGGGATGGAATTGGCAATTACATTTTTTTTGTCAGGCCATGTGCAGTTTTTGTCTTTGTCTACTTTCAGTCTAGGTGCCATAGCATCATGGCATCATGGCATGATATTAAATGCATAGGTACGGATGTCAGGAGTCCAGGAGGTTTCCCCAAAAGCTGAGCAGCTCATCCCCCGCTGTTTCGGCAGGACCCGGAGTCTCTGGGACTGGTTGTCCAGGTCCTTGGGGCAGGTACTTGTATAGGAGGACCCGGAAAATATCCACAGACTTGATGAGCCAACTACAGTAAACCACGAAACATCACTAAACCATGTTTTTTTTTTTTTGCGGGGCAGAATTTTGAACCATATGGCAACAATCAACATTTATCACTGCAGGTCTATAAATTGCTTGGGTTTCCGAAACTCCCCAGGAGCAGCTCGTTGGACTGGTAGATGATGTTCTGTTCCCACAGTAGCGGGGTAACCTCTCATTGAACAACCAAGAGGCACTTTTGCCCAAAAGGTTTCTTTGGTATACTGAGTAAATCTGTTTGAATGGTTGGTTGCCTTCTCTGTTGCTCTTTTGGGGCTCAAATGGTTGGTTCGCCATGTGCAGCGCAGCATGTTTTGGTGTCCAAGCTTAGCGAGGGATCTCCTCAAAACCGCTTGAAATATGTCTTTTGACAGAGGCTAAACTGCCGCGCCGAAGGGTACAGACGTGCATCTTTTGGCTCGAAAGGGCTACCTGACACAGGGCCATATGATGGAATCATATGGAATCTTAGTTTGGGCCCAGGTGTTTCTGTTCAACACGGCATTTTTTAATGCTGGAAGACAACAAACAAAGCAACTTCATGAGGATGCACCAAAACAGCCTACCATGATTCCTATAAGATCTATAAGGGTAGCCTCGTGGGAACGTCGATCCAACTGGGTTTAGATACTGGGGCGCGCAGCCTGTGTGGCTAAATGGCTCCTCAGCATTTGATATGTTTGGTTGGAGCCATCGGGGGTGCAGGAAGAAAATGCAGTTGTTACTGTGCCCCCCAAAAAAGACAGGTTGATCTTCCCCCCAAGTCACAGGATGTATCATGATGTTCGTTCATCTACGCTGTAAAATTGCACCGTGATTGTTTATGATGTTGCGAGTTTTGGAGTTTTGACAAACCCACAACTGCTGTGCTACTGTAACCTGAGCATGTGAGCAAAGCAACATGGGGATACAAAATGATACAAAGCAACCAAGATGGGATATAAAAAAAAAACCTATAGAAATCTAATGAAATCAATGTGATGGGAGAAAAACATCAGTTGAAGCACATGGATTTCACAAAATCACACCACCAAATTGATGATCACCAGGATATGCTTCGAGCATCCCCAGGGATTGTCGGTGGTAAGGCGGCGGCCGCTGCCTTTCGCGCCAACAAGTTTGAAGAGGCGGAATCGCTCTACACGGAGGCGTGCCAGAACAAGTGTAGGTGTCAGAAAACTATACCCTCTGGATCCCTCTGGTTATTTAACATAGCCATGGACAATCACCATTTTTAATAGGTAAACCATCTATTATAAATGGGCCATTTCCCATGGCTATGTTAATTAACAAGATGGATAAGATGGTAACATGTTTATTTACCACCACTTAAATTCCATTTATAGATCCTGGCCCAAATTGAAATTTTCATATATATATATATATATATACATTGCAATGTCATATAGTCATATATCAACATATATATATATACACAATTTATTGACTTATTTTATAAACAACTTTGGGGATATACAACTTTAGAACCAAAACTCGCATAAGTCTTAGGGTTTGAAAAATACCCGAGCTATTCCGACAAAACCCATGGTATTTTTACCCCTTCTGAAAGTGCGGGTTAAGCGCGGGTTGATATGCGTTAAGTATTGGTTAGCTACGGGTTCGCTACGGGTTAGAAACGGGTTAGAAACGGGTTCAAAATCAATACCCGAGGTCTTCAATCAAAAACGAAGGTTTTCTTATTTGTTCCGAAATACTTCTTGTGTTGACCCGAGGAATCTTAGGGTTTTGGTTCTCCAGGTATAATTATATATATATACACAAGGTGGTTACCCATAGTTAGCTGAGTTTGTTTATAACTTCAATAACTAGAGGATGTATGATTTTTATAACTTATAACATCTTATAGTTATACTATAGTTAATGGGGTCTATAAACCAACAAACGTAACTCTTTGGGGCACCATCCTGGTAACAGCCACAGGCCCTCGAAGCAGCTCAGCAGGCTTTCGATCGAGCCGCGGCGCTCAGCAGCCGAGCCCAGTGGCCCGGCCAAGACGCGACGCGACGTTTTTTGGCGGAGCTTGTGACTTAGAAAATTCTGATAAATTCTGTTTATTTTGGAAAATCTAAAAAAGGAACTTTATTCCCCACCTGCCAGGTGAGGGTTGTTAGATTTTATCAGAGCTGACTTATCCTCTGGTTATTTAACATAGCTATGGAAAATTGCCCATTTACAGATGATTTTCCCAGCTAGAAACCTCCATCTATAAGGGATTTTCCATGGCTATGTTAAATAACTAGATGGTAAATTCTGTTTATTTTGGAAAATCTAAAAAGGAACTTTATTTTTTTTACGGACATGTTGGTGGATACCTAAGATAGAGACATCATTGGTGAACACTCAAGATGAATTAGTTGGAAATTCAAGATATTAACTGCCAACTCTGGGTTTGAATATGGATGGTGTACTGTGGTAAAGCTTGGCTAGCCATGTTTGATAACCGAAGTCCTTGCAAATTAAAGTGGATCGATATGTTTTATGGTTTTGGCTGTGTTCTTTGGCGATTCTTCCCCAGTGAATGATCATACAAATGCATCAGAGGGGTTGAAGCCACCAATCCCCACATACATACATATCAACTTGAATGACATTAATATATACCTGCATCATGCATACATACATGTAATATCTAGATATATATATATAGTGTAGTTACCATGTTTTCTCGATAGTTTCATCGTATTTCCAAAGGGATACCAACCCCCTTTGAGGGATAGAACCTGTAATTCTGAACACTACAATCGTTGGTAGGTTGTGTCATATTTTTACATGTTTTTTTGCGGGGGATTGTTCATTTAGCATATTCAGAGCACCAACTCGTGTTCTTTTTCATGAAACCTACTGGAAGATGTTGAGGTGCCGCTTGAAGTTGAAGAACTTCGAAGGGGCCAGAGAGGTCTGGCCAGTTCTGGATCATGTGAGCGGCTGCTAATCCCCTGTTGATTGGTTGTTGAATTGTATTTGATATATAGTTTTGATATGCTTTTATAGGAAATTTATCCTTATCCACAATAGGGAACCTCTATGAAACAAGTAGTATAAAGGGATGGCAGATGTTTTTGAACACTGCTCATGTGGCAAACCCGAGAACATTTACCACATGTTTTACCGTAAGGGTGGGTCTGAAAATGTATAGAAGCCAAATGACAATTTGATTGTGGAGAATAATGATAAACCTGTCGATGTTTTGGGATATCGTACCTGGGACCATACTTCATTGATGTTGTTTGTTTGTTTTTGTTGGATGTGAGTTGCTTACTATGTTTTTTCATCATCATTGTATACATTTATTTCAGTTTTGCCATACATTATGTAACCACTCTGGTGTTCAGTAGTGCTAGATCATTGTCACTACTAGTATATAAGAGCTATTTATATCTATATCTCTCTCTTATGTGACTAATGTGGGAAACCCAATATTCATCCTATATATACTATTTGCGGATGGTTTATATTATCCATTTTTTCTATTTGTTTCTGGCATTGGAACCACATTATAGATTATGGTAACAATATATATATATATAATTCTATTTTTTCTGGCATTGGAACCACATTATAGATTATGGTAACAATATATATATATACATATTTATATTTACAATTATTTACATATATATGAACAATCCAATGTGACTATCTATCTCACTATATATATATACATATATGGAAAACATGTTATATCTATATCTATCTGAACAATGTCAACACTCCAACGCGACCAAAAGTCAATCCCAGGATGCGCAGGCGGCACGCGCCTTGGACCCTGAGAACCCCAAAGCTTGGCATCTTGGACGAGTTATGGAGCTTTCCATAGGGCTGGTACCCCGAAACAGGATGGATTTAGGGATTGGAAAATCTCCCAAATTGGAGGATTTCAAAGGAACCATGGCTTGGGAAAGCTCTATATACATATTATATATATATATTATATAATATATATATATATATGTGTGTGTGTTTGTTTTATGTGTATGTTTTGCTATTTGTTTGATCACCTGTTGTGTGGGATTTCCAGGCCATGTCTGCCCCAAGGTACCGCCTGGGCGTTGCCCTCAGCGCCTTGGGGCGTCTCTCAGAGGCGCAGGAGGCCCTCGGGGAAGCGCTGCAACGACGACCGGAGGATGCAGATGTGCCCCGTTGGAGGGCGGAGGTGGCACCGATCTACCCCTGGTGGTGTTGATGATGCATGGCTTTTATGGGATATGTATGGGATATGTATTGGATATATATGGGATATATATATATATATATGGGATATGTATGGGATATGTATGGGATATGTATTGGATATATATGGGATATATATGGGATATGTATGGGATATGTATTGGATATATATGGGATATATATGGGATATGTATAGGATATGTATGGGATATGTATTGGATATATATGGGATATATATGGGATATATATGGGGTATATATGGGATATGTATGGGATATGTATGGGATATGTATTGGATATATATGGGATATATATGGGATATGTATGGGATATGTATGGGATATGTATTGGATATATATATATATGGGATATATATGGGATATATATGGGATATATATGGGATATATATGGGATATATATATATATATGGGATATATATATATATATATATATATGGGATATGTATGGGATATATATGGGATATATATGGGATATATATATATATATGGGATATGTATGAGATATGTATGGGATATATATGGGATATATATGGGATATATATGGGATATGTATGGGATATATATGGGATATATATGGGATATACTGTATATGGGATATATATGGGATATATATATATATGGGATATATATATATATGGGATATGTATGGGATATATTTGGTGTATATATATGGGATATATATGGA
>Ga0126342_10000718_pt1 | contig 39735 bp, 31 predicted proteins | sample Cyp1metagenome_FD_92528 | JGI IMG/M metagenome (GOLD analysis project Ga0126342, IMG submission 92528) | Coral microbial communities from Lord Howe Island, Old Settlement Bay, Australia - Cyphastrea 1 metagenome | ecosystem: Host-associated > Invertebrates > Cnidaria > Coral ...
AAGCCTTGAAAAGGTCACTTAAGGATTGGCTGTCTGCGTGTCACCTGCGTGTCACTTGCGTGTCACTGGTAGGCCACTGTTTGGTTCGTTTCCTTAAGTGACCCCTTTCTACGTTTTCCTTAAGTGACCTCTTTCTAAAGGCCACTTAGCAGAAAACACAAACAAGGTCACAAGGAATCGTCTGGCATATATATACACGTATATATGTGTATGTGTGTCTGTATGATATGCAAATAAATATGCGCCAACATGTGTGTATATTGTAAATAAATATAATTAAATATATATTATAGATTTGCATAGGCTCGAGATGTTATGGATTGTTTCATGCACATTCTGTGGTTGTTTCCCGTCCTTGCGGGTGACCTCTCCAAGAAAATGGCCCTATGACGTTACCTCTGGGGGGCGAACCAAACCAACCAGGTCCTGCAAATAAGTTTGGAAGGTACAAGGTGGTGCCCCAGTCCGTTAGCTAAGTGGGTTTATAAGTCGAATATCTAGGGTTTATGGGGGTTATATCATATCTATAGTTAATGCGGATTATAAACCAACTCATAACTAGGGGGTACCAGCTTGTGGAGGAAGACACAAAGCCATGACCCAAAAATGTTTGCTCACCATGGACAATCCACCATGTAATGAATGTTCAATGATTTTCCCACTAAAGCCTTCATTTCTATGGGATTTTGGGATTTCTGATTAAAAACCCATTTATTCACAATTTTTCATAGGATATTTCCCACTAAAACCTTCATTTCCATTGGATTTCCCACTGCCTACCTTTGATTCCCCGAGGCTCTACATGTCTACAGGATCTTCAGACCCTCGCGGCGAAAAATCGACTCTGTCATCCTTTTGGGCATGCCGTCGTGTTGTGTTGTCCAATGTGTGTCATCCCATTATCCCATTCTCTAGCGATGGATGTTTTTATTTGTTACCCTCTGATGAATAACTCACCTTCCAACCCCTATCTGCCAGGATCTATCTTAATTTACCGGAATATAACATGTACCATCCCATTTTGGGAAATACTTGGCATAGCCTATCCGTATATCCTAGTATCAAATACACCCCCAGGACAGAAAGACGCCGCACCTTTATTCTATATCTATATCCCCATTTCAAGATGGTGAGACTATGTTAAACCACATTAAACCACCATTTTTGATGGATAAACTAAACCCGTCTGAATCTTGTCATCCACCCGTGCTGAATCCGAAGCACGCTTTGCACCGAGGAACCACTGCTCGCAATTTCATGCCACTTTGAGGACACAGACATCGTCGCGCGACTGACCTACCGACATCACCGGTTTGGACAGCAAGGGAGAGCTGCGGAAAATGCCAAGTGGATGAGGCATCTAATGGAAGCCGTGGCTCATTTCGAGTGAATTTACCTGTTAAAAATGGTGATTGTGAATGGCTATGTTCGTTTGCCAGAGGGTAATACCTACCAATACCTGCCAAGATCTACCAAAATCTACTGATATATGATAGACACTAATATGGCGTATTTAAGTAGTGTGTGTTGTGTTGGCTGCAAGCATCAAATAGAATGCAAGTAGATGGGGCGGTCCAGCAACATTCCCGCAACAAACATCGTGCTCTGTGGCCCCCCCCCAAATCTATATATTTAGGTTTGTCTGAGAATGGGGTACCTCCAATTGCGAAGGGTTATCAAGATTTTGCCTATATTTCATTATAAAAACCTGGGCATGTACCTTTCCAGGCACACCCATTCAATCACCGGCCATTCCTTCGGTTTTGGGCAAATTTCAGGATACACAGAGATCATGGCCCGATCTGGTAAGACCCCAAAGCTTGGAAGATTCTACCATACAAAACCTCAACAAATTTATGATCATGATGGTCCATGGTCCAAATCATTTCAAACAATTAGAAAACAATGACAAAGACATAGCCAAAAAATCATTCCAAAAAAAGGTGCCCGAAAAATCACCAAGAAAAAACTTATAAAACTCAACAAATGAATGGTCATGATGACTCAACATGACTCAACACCATTTCAAAAAATAACACCCAAAAAAGAAACAGTGCTGAATAGCGCCTCTAAGGGCTCCAGAAAGCTGAAAATCGATTCCCAGGTCTTGTCCTGGCGGGTCAACCGGTGGGGAAAAAACCCTGCAGGAAACCGTGTTGTTTTTTTTCCTCCGTGTTTTTTTCCAACAAGTTTATAAATGGTTCATGAACATCTTCCCTTTCAATTCTGTGGTTCTAAATATGTTAATGAATCTTATTCATCAACTTATAGTGGTTGTTGTTCTTCAATTCATTGAGATTTGGCCAGTCATTTTGTCGCTCAAGTCATGCAGGGCATCCGCCAGTTTACGTAACACCCATGCAGTAAAGCAGGTCAGCCAAACCTGCCAATCCACCCTCCCTTTTAGTTCGATGATTTTCATCCATTCAGTCCTCGTTTTTTTATAATGATCCATATAGCTGGCTTTGGGTGAAGGACTGCGATGGGATTCTTCACGGATAATGCTAAATAAATCGCATAATACTATACAGTATGATATTATGTTTTATTCAGATATTAGAAACACTATACAATATTATACATTCATATAATGGATGTTATTTAGCCCAAATGTCAACCATTGATCATGGCTAACCATAACAGTTCAGAACTGGCTGATCTCACCCCCAAACTCCGGGCAAATAGCTGGCTTGAAACTGGAGATCTCTCTGCACAAGCGCTATTGGCATCTTGCTAACCTAAATAGCGCTGAACAAATAAATAAACAAATGGATGCATAGGTACATAGATCCCCACATATAATGTGAGTGTAAACATCAAAACCAGTATTCCAAAGGTGTGTCTTTAAATATGCTCTGCATCAATAAAATGAATGCATGTGCATCAAATGCCACATATGTATCTACATACACATAGATCTATCCACGGTCTACAGTACATAAATATGCACAAATAATTAAGTAATGTAAATATAAATAAATGAACAAATAACTATATATATAATATCATATCATATTTCATATCATATATCGTACATCTCACACATGATCTGATACGATACACAACACCTCTAGAATCATCCCATCCCGCGCCTCAAGCAGGGGCCTGCGATGCTTCACTTCCTTGACCACCTCCGTACCGTGATGAGCGATCTGAATACCCAAGGCCTGACCGGTCTTTCAACCCAAGAAGTTGGTGATTGGACCATGAAAAATCAGGATTTTATCATCAAACATATTGATAGAATGGGATATATGTGGATATATATATATATATTTAAGCATATTCCCTTAGGGAGATATAGAGATAAATCTGGGGATCATTCATAGAATATGTAGCCTAGTTGATGCAAAGTGGTGCCCTCAAACGGCAGCGAACTCGGGGGGCACCATTTTGTTTCATCCCACGCATGGTGACTGGGAGGATATGAGCACCCTAGTTTTCTTACACAAATCATCTAACAAATCTAACACATCCTGGCACTTCCATGCTTTAAATAAATGGTACACATGCTGTTGTGTTTTCCATTTTGGCGGTCGACCCAACCGCATATCATTCCCACATTTGGATACATTTGGCTGGGAAGATCTGCAGGAACCCCACCTCGATGGTAGACATTCCCTTGGACCAAACCATATTGAATCATAACAGTTGGTGATTGAATCGTATTACCCTCTGGTAATTTAACATAGCTATGGAAAATCACCATTTTTCATGGGAAAATCCACTATAAATGACCATTTTCAATAGCTATTTTGACATAACCAGAGGGTAAATGCCAAGTGGTCCGTTGAATTCCAGAGTTCAATCCCACAGTAGCCAAACTGAATTTCCCACCTCTTGGTACGCCTTGGTAGTTGCATCCACATCGCCTAGCGCCACCAAATCTCCAATGTGTTCGTAGAGTGCGGCCATCCGCTGAAACAAAGGGTCCTGCTGTTTGAAGCTCCCTCAGTGACAGCTTTAGAGGTCCAAATTCAAGAAACTTGATACATCTACTCATAACTAGTGGAAATTCTGAAGGATTTTCAGGCCCAAATAGTTGACTGTAGTGGTGGATCTCCCTCTCTTTCGCACGAGTGGATCCTCATCCCTCCATCAAAATGGAGCACAATGGGCCATACGAATTGTCGTTGTCACATTGCAGGTGTTTTGGGTAAACGCATAATGCATAGTGATGCATCGTGGCTCATTTCCCCCGGGCCTTGACCTGGGGAAACAAACCAAACCTCTTAAAGATGGAACCCGCAGTTGGCGCAGTAAAGTCATCTATACGGTGATATAGCTGGGACATGCTGGGACCCATGGAACATCATGGAACCTGATTTCAGGTTCGGTTCCAGGATGTTCCAGGTCAAATTTTGGGGGATGGTGTTAGGACAAATTGGTTCCCAAACCTTCCATTGATCATTCATTCTATACCGTCTATACCCTTAGCATCATTGGCAAATCATGCTCAACTCAATAAGCGACCATGCCACTGGATATCTTTGCGAAATGTGTATTGTTCCTATTTTAGATGATGTAAACGTGGTTTGTTGCTGGGACCGAAAAAATGCTCTGGCTGCTCTGGGTGAATTATCATAATTCACCACCCTGGAATAAGGCCATTTTGGGATGATTCCTGACTCCATCCGCCCAGTGCAACTTCCAGCCGGGTGGTACAGAATATTTGCTTTTACTACCACATTGAAATGGATGAATGGATGAGAATATAAATGTGCATGTCTATTTATATATATAGATATAGATAGATATATATATATATACACACATGTGCGTGTGTGTGTACACATTCTACAGTGGATCCCAAGCCTAGATGGTGAATCCACAATTATCCCGTTACCCCCCAGAAATCAAAGGTGGCAAATAGCTGGCAATCAGCATCAATCATCGTCATTCAAATGGGACAATGTCATCCAACTGAATAGCTGATGTTCCATTGCCATTTTCCAAAGGGTGGCAAATAGCTGGCAAAGAACCGGACCATGGGACCCTTAAAGCCTGGAAATTCAGAGGGCAATATTATATGTATATTTCATAGCACCACCCCCCAACAAAAATACTACTATGCAAAATCCTACTACAATAGTGAGAAATAAGTTTTCTATTTTTGGGGGGTTACTCTCACTCTTAGGAATATATATATATAGTTCTCTCTCTCTCTCTCTTTGTATAGTCCCTTGTTTCTGAAACTATGGTATCATATCCTAAAATCGGCTGAATTATCATAATGTTCTCTCTTAAATGGCCGCAGCTGGTTTTGTTCTATATCACATTAATTAGTATCCCATCAATATCCCAGGCCCCACTCATATCCCATTCATCCCTATGTGTGATGATAGCATACGTATGTTCATTGAATAACAACTCATTCGCTTTAAACATGTTCGTATATACTATACACGTTTCTCTTATATATATATATATATTTGATCACCAAAGGGTATCATCTCAAGTTGGTTCTACCTATACCCATAAAATCTCCATGATTCCCCTAAAATCTCCGAAAAAAGTCTGGCTAGTAGAGTCCCATAATGTCCCATCAAATCTCCCAATGATTCGCCAATGATGGTCCCCATGACCAACCGGTCCTGGGCGATTTTGGGCTCCTTGGGTGGCCGCTGCCGGTCGACGCAGCGGAACATGAGCTCGCTGCGGGCGATCTGGAAACCAAGGGATTTCCCATCAGGATGACCAGCAGAGGGAGGATCGTCCCACTGAAGTTTGGATGATGACATGATGATGACATGAACCATGGGATTTACCAACTAATTACTTGGTAAACTGCAGGGTTAGTTTTACAAGATACTGCCCACTTGGAGGATCATCCACAGATCGAAACTGGTGAATAACTCTGGTTAGTAAGTCCCCGAACTGGGCTTATCCCATATACAAGTCGCTTCTAACCGCAGTCACTAACCAGTTCCTAAGTGGAATGATCCTCCAAGTAGAGGGAGACAACCCACTTTCTGTTGGATTTGCCAACAAAATGGGGATATAAAACCACCATAAACCAACAACAATGTGGATATGAAATGATATGAATGGATATTTAATATGCTACATAACCAGCCAACCACCCAACCAACATGAAGATTGACTGGAAGCATCTGGAAGCAATGATGAGTACCTCATATAACAGTTGTGCCAGGGGTTGATCTTGGTGGATTGAGTTGGATGGTGGGACAGAACAATGAACCAAGGTATACCAAGATTAACCAATTCAATTTGATTGTCTCAAAATATGAAACCCCAAAAAACTCCGTGGCATTTGAACATTCCCTCATCAAAATAGCCAGTTTAGCTTAATTTCAACCAAGGATTCATAAACCATATCAATTAGGGGGGTTACCCCGAAAATAGTGTTTATATATTTACTCTTAGAAATGAAGCAACCCTATCGATACAGTAAACGGGTGGTTTATTCTTCCCGGGTTCACATTCCCCTCCGTATTCCATCAATCCCAAATGATCTCCTCGCAAGACCAGTGCCAGGAGACAAACTTTGTTCCCTGCAGTACTTCCAAAGCCGCATGCGGCATGTCATGCGGAAACAGCACTGCGGTGCCAGCCGAAAGTTTGAACTGGAATGAACTGTTGGGGAATTCCAGTTCACCACCTCAGTATAGGGGTGAGCCACCATGGGGATCGCGACCGGAAACGATTAGGAAGTACTTGGGTAATCCTGGCTATACTATAAATTTTGGCTGAGGAAAGGGGCAAAATCCCTGTTACCGTGAGTTGTCATCCCAAAATCAATGATGAGGATGATCGATGACCGACAGAAATCAATGTAAACTAACGTGATCTATATTATAATATATATGTATGTACGACACAGTGGCACTAATTGCGACACAGTGGCACTAATAGAGGTAGTGGAGCGTGGAGACAACAAAAGCGAGAATACACTTGCAATAATTGCATATTGTAACCAAATTTGTTTTGAATACTATGTGGGATGGTGACCACTAGCAATTAGCCGCCAACATGAATCATTTTGACATGCAGTAACAAATGGTGGGACGGTGGATGGTTGAGGTTGAGCCATCCATCATCTTTGTCAATCGAGCTTCTATAAGGCTTGAAGTTAACGTTGAAAACCACCGGTTGTCACAGAGTTGAGAATTCTTGTGGCGCCCTGGGGGTGGGTTAGAGAATAGTGAAGGCTACTTTTTTTGGGACACTTGGCACATTACGCTTCGTTTGGGTAATTTGCTTCTGGGCATTTGGCACTCGTTCAAAAAGACTTGCAGCATCTTGTCAAGTGGGCATGGGGATCTCAAAATGTGCTTGACAATCTCAGGGAACTACAGTATATACCGCATTACAAGCAGAGATGGATGGAACCAGTACCCAAAACAAATAATTACACAGAAACGTGTCAGAAAAAAAGGTGGAAATACACACCGTGAGCCCCTTCTATATTTGAACGCCTATAACTTAGCTGAAGTCTCGATCATGGCGCCTTCATACTCGTCGTTTAAGTACAGCACTAGGGAATAAATGCTGCACTCGCCATCGTCATTGGTGTACATCCCATCGCAGTGCTGCGCAAAGTGCTCCTGAGGTAACATAAATGGAGGTACTATGCCATGTAAACGGCAGATTTCCTTACATGGACCGCATTTCATACTTCAGACCTGACATTGGCTACAAGGTAGGGCCGCCTAGGTGGCTATGTGGTTTACAGCTTAACACTATGATTTATGGTAGATATATCTCAATGGGGTTTAGAAACCAGAAACTTGGGGGGGTACCACCCTGTAGGCATTAGGTACCTCTGGGAAATGAACTTACCCCCGTCATAGGAGTTGAAAGCTAGTTATAGCAGCTGAGCAAGGCTCCGTAAGTTGCTGCTCTATGGTTTCAAATCAAGCCAAGAAGTGCTACTGCGAAAACTACACATGTCCCATGAAATCCTTCTGGCGACCAGGTGCAAAAGGATGTGACCAGCTTTCTTGTGCTTGCACCCTCAAAAGCTAGCAAAACGATCAAAAACTACCAGCAGGGTCACCGAAAGCTCTTCAAATCAATTCAAATCGCCTTGAACATGCTATTAGTGGAATATGAATGTAATATGCAACCATCAATATAAAGATACATGGACATACCCCACGGTAACTTCTTCCAGTTTGCCATGCTAAATCATCAAGCTCAGCTCAACGGACCATTTTCCATTCATATAGTAATTACAGGTAGATTCCCCTCATCCCTGGTTCCTTAACTTCCCGAAAATCCATGGCCAACTGACAAACATAGCTGGGATGCAACCATGCTGGGAGTGAGCCATACCCTCCGGTAATCTAACATAGCCCATTTACAGATGATTTACCTGATAAAGATTGAAAAAGGCATCTGAATTCATCCCAGTCGCACCCGGCAAATAGCGTGAGATGCGAAAGCAGGGATTGACACCACTGGGCTTCCAGCGACCCTCAGCACCGAAGCCCATGGGTTGCAGCAGGAAGATGTCGCGATGACACAACTGCGGCAACAAACGACGGTACCTGAGGTGCACTGATGCGGTCCTTTATGATGTGTTCAAAGGAAAACCAGTACCCTCTGGTAACTTAAGATACGTGATTGAACATAGACCTTTTATAAAATATTTACCTAATAAAATTGTGATTTTCAATAGCTATGTTTAATTACCAGAAGGTAAAGGTTCGGGGGTAGGACCATTGGCACAGTAGGGAAGTCCAACTCAACTTTTGGCAAATAAAACATGACAATCTTGGCATTACTTGCCGCAGGTCCCATTTTGGAATTGAAACTTAACGTGACATCCTTCACTGTCCCCGGACCAACTCTCTGATGATCTACACTGGTGGAAAAAACACACCGATTTCAATTATCCCCAAGGATCAATGAGTAAGTCAACATGAATTTTCCTCCCAGGTAAGATGGAACAAATAAGTTTAGCCAGCCAATCAATTAAAAAGAATCATCCACAATTCAACAGTCCATAAAATGCCATAAAAAACATATAAAAAACATATGGGTATGGGTCAATACCTATAGATACATTTTTAGTGGGATGAACATCCATTTACCAGCTATTTTGGGGTTCACTAGGTACCAGGGTTTTGACCCATCCCCATATAAAAACCCCAAAATCACCCACCTTAAAAATCCTTAAAATCACCATGTGGCACTGCCGCCGCCAAGGCCTCGCTGAAGTGCACCAGCCGCGCGTTGTTCCGCAGCGCCTCCGGGAACTCGCGCCGGACGTCGCTGGCGGCGAAGCCCACGGCCGCGGCACTGCGGCAATACGAGGCGGCCTGGGAGGGGACAATGTGGGGATTTAAGATAAGAAACATACGAACTTGGGATTTAAGTTGTTTTTTGGATGATATTGGAAGAAATGTGGATCAATGGAATGGTCTGAACCGAAAATTGGGGATCGACCATGATTTAACTATCATAAATGAGGGATTTAACCCATGGATAGCGGATTGATGGAGTGGATTGATTTACAGTAGGAAAAAACTTGTGGGCCACTTGTGGGAAACCAATGTGAAAGTTCATCGTGAATATATGAATATATAATATAAGGGTTTTCTGCAGAGTTTCTGCTCAGCGAATTCCAGGAATGATAAGTATTGTCTTAGGGAAATGTGGGTAGGAATATACATATCATAGATCATTGTAGGTCGTCCTGACTGGTAATGTTTTCTGAGTTTCACTGACTTGGTTGAAGCCAATGGGAATCGCCATCTATCAGCACTATAATTCTAAATGACAGTTTGTATTTCATCTTTTATGCCCCAATTATGCGCCATAAACATTAGGGGAAATCACAGCGACCTCACTAGCGGACCTTACTTCTTGTACATGTGGAAATGGTAGCAAGTGAGGGCACTCATCCCCAAAATGTTCGTAGTTTTTTGCATTTTGGGAATGACAAGACTCCGGCAATCAAACGTGGCTGGCTTCAAAATCCCCTATTGCATGATATGAATGTTCCATCAAAATCATCAAAATCATCAAACAGATAGATAGATCGATAGATAGATAGATAGATCGATAGATAAACTAAGATAAGCTAAGATAAGCTAAGATACGCTAAGAAAAGCCAAGATAAGCTAAGACAAGCTAACATAAGCTAAGATAAGCTAAGATAAGATAAGATCAAATAAAATAATACATTATATATATATATATAAGATAAGATAATTCAAGACAAGATAAAATCACATAAAATAAAGAAGATAGGATAGATAGGTAGATAAATAGGTAAATAAATAGACATATTATACACGAAAACATTCATTTAGTTCAGGGATTTTCCATCCAGCCATGTTTGATGACACCAGAGTGCCATCCGGGTCAAGGCACAAGAGTCACAAGAGGCCACAGTAATTATTAATTGACAGAGCTCATCAAATCTAGGGCTTAAGGTCACCACCATATATCCACCAAAAAAAAACGCTTCAAAATCACAGGTTGTTTTTATAGCTAAGTGCGGCTAAGTCTCCATGTTTCATAGTAAAAGTCCAATTGTCAAGAATCCACATTGTTGGTTCTGGAAGTCATAGTTAACATTATCATTAATCAAGTCCAATTTGATCGTTCATCATCCCCAATGTTAAATCCAATTGTGTTGCATCGTATGGTTGAAGTCCAGATTTTTCTGCTGCTGCTCTTGGAGGATCATCCCACGGATTCCATTTAGACGTGGCTTATAACCCCAGTCACTAACCAGTTACGATAAATGGATCCTGCCCTGCAGCTGACCTGAAATAAACCTCCCTCCCCGCCTCCGCAGGTGCTAAAATGCCATGAAGTGCAAAGGCTCGGCCCGTGAGATCCTCTCGACGTACAGAACTGGGAAGGGCATCGGAGAACAAGGACTGAGGCGTTTCCAAAGGAACCTGGGGTTGCAGGAACGCCGGAAAACATCAACAACTGGTAACTATGCAGTACACATATATGCACATAACCAAATTGTAAAGGATGTACACAGAATGCGTATATTATATATAAATAATAGTGTGGTGTTATATAATATACACATGTTGCAAGAATCACAAAGGTCAGTTACACATGGTTGCAAGTTTGTGTGCATATATATATATTATGTATTAAAATTATACGTATAACTCATATATAATAATATATATATATATATATATATATGTGTGCGTGTGTGTACATACATTATATATATATATTATATATGTATATACATATACATTTGATTCCCAGAATTCATTCACATGGAACCCAAGCGATGGTCATTTCCAAACACCCAAAATGAGTCAAAAGCCAGCAACTCCAACAAGGGACATGCCGACTCCGAGCATCGTAAATGGAGTGCATGGTGCGCCCCTTTTCTGACCCAGATTCACCAGCTTTCTCTCCATCCTTCACCTTCAATCGTTTCATCATGTTCATCGCCAGCGTTTGCAATCTCTCCCGGCCTGGCGCTGGATGGCCCGGATGGGACCACAGGGACACGCCCCAAGCAGCCTGGTGGTAATAGACTTCCCCGGCTTCAGAGCAGCAAGCAGTCCATCCTACGCTTGGAAGGCCACCAGGCCAAACATTGCAGCTCTAGGTCATGATAAAACATGTGTTGTGTTTTTTTAATAAACACAATATTAAGATATATTAAGAATGATTAAGATATATTCATATATTTCTATATTAGCATATCTTAACCATAACTAAACAACACAAAAAACGTGAGGTATGTTCTACCCTGCAGAACTATACTTCCCCCTCTTTTCATAGTTTTCTGGTGCCGTCCTGGTGGCAAACCTTTGCTGAACCTTTGCGTGGCCTCAGCCTCCGTCAGCTGCAGTTCTTGAGCTGCGAGCTGAACCTCACGCGCCGCGGGAAGGATCGAGCGGGCCTTGCTTGTGGCCATGGTGCCACGGTGCGATGGGCGAAATCCACTGGGATCTGGCGGTCTGAGCCACGAGTTGTGAAAGGCACAGAATTTGTGAACTTTCCTCCATACTTTGAATCCGTTTTGGATACATCTGTATGTAGTGGATGGGAACGGTATGGTTTCCTCCCGTTTCCTATTCAGATTTCCTGGAAACGAAGTGTGTGAATAAGATTGCGCCGAAGCTTCCTAAAGGCCACAGGCCGTCAGGGGTAGCCCGTTTTGTTTATCATGAACTCTTTGCTGTGTTTGACTGGTGCTCCGATCCATGTTCCTATACAAGGGATACCCTGAGTTCATGTGGGCATATGGGTTCGATACCTAGCCGAGTGCTGCTAGGCTGAAACAATCCCATATGGCCCATATGTATGCAATGATGTCCCAGTTCAGGCTTCAGCACTCATGTCATGTGGCCATGTGCAAGAAATGTCTGGCTTGTGGCTTCAAGGACCATCCCTACCAGTCAACTGGGATTAGCATCCCAACACGTTTGAAACCAAGAACACTTCTTGAACATGGAGACTTCTACGTTGGTAAAACCATGTAAAACAATAATGAATATTCATGAATTATAAGCCATTACTATAACTGTCCCGATTTTCCAGATTACGAGCTACAAACGACAGCCCACGATTTTTTTTGGGGGAAGATAAACCACAGGGTGATGGAGCCATATGTCAACTGGTCACCATTTCACGATGTCACCCACGGGTAAACCATCAAGTCTAGTGCAGCACATATGAATCATATGAATTGACGACCAAGCGAGAGTGTTTGTATAGAGATCATGCATGACAAATGCCCTATGGATCCAAGTACCTTCTCAGGAAGTACTTGGGGCATGATTTAGGAGGTTAAGTACTTTCTCAGACAGTGTTTGGATCCATAGGGATGGAAACAGTGCCTTTCTTTCTTCACCAACATCACCAACTTTCCGGCAACGACACATTTTCCCTCAGTTTGCACACACGTGTAGTTGAGGTCGAGCGTGTATCGGCAGAACCTTTCCCTGGTGGCTTTGGGAGCTCCATCGTCCCGGGGATCGAACGAGAAGTTTTATATACCTCGAACCCCAATGTCGCAAAATAAAAGGGACAAAGGTTTTGTTCCGGCAAAAAAAGGTAACAAACACGATAACAAGGGAACATTTCCTGAAAACGTATGAAAAAGTATCAAAGGTGGTTTGTTGTCGTTAGAGCTTCACATTCTGAAGCACTGTCAAGGCAAAATGGGCAGTGAGCGTGGAGCACCTAAACATGAAAAGTCCCAACTTACTCACGCTTCACGCTTTCGCTCTCAAGATGAACAATAGCATTAAGACAATATGAACACGTCCTGGCTAAATCATTCTGGAAGCTTCCAGCACTATTCCGGGAATTTCCGGCACAATTCCACGAAATTCCGGCACAATTCCAGGAATTTCCGGCACATTTCTGCGAAATTCAAGCAAACACCCTGGATTGTTGTACATATATAGCTATCGAAAATCACGGTTCATAATTTAATAGGTCATAAATAATTAATCTATAAATATGGGATTTTCCAAGGCTATGTTAAATCACCTGGTAAAAATACAACCTGCCAGGCTAAGCTAAGATGTTTCCCTGGTCTTAGCACAGCTTTGAAACAAACCAAAAGTTCGGTGTTCGAGCATTTCTTCATCCTCCAAAATAATCCAAAATATAAGGCTTTAAATACATGCACAGCTTCTATTGCATACGACCCACATGTGTCAACTGCTAGACTCGCATACACTCGCCTCAACCCCCCCTGAAGAAACACACAAATGGAGCACCAAAGAAGTGTATTATAGAGAAAAACACATGTTGCAAACCAGGGACAAAAATACTTTGGAGATCTTTGGAGATCTTTGGAGCTTCCAAAACCACCAGAATCACGCCAAATCGATGCCCTCAGCTACAGCTAAAATCCGGCAGTTTGTTTTGTGAAATCCGCAACTTTTTGACCTTGAGACTCGAGGGACGAGCCAACATTTTCGCAGATGGGTGTCAAGAGCAAATTGCAGGACATGAATTGGTTTTTAGCAACCAGATTATTTTCTGTCGCGGAAACAGCTATAGGAAGTCATTCGGCCCTGAGTTGGCGGGCCATTGATTTTCGAAGGAAACAAATTGACCCAGAAAACAGCCAGTGTGTTTTGCACCAAAATATCTTGACCCCTGTTGCTTGGCTCACATCCAGAGTCCAGGCACAAATGCACGTCCGAGACGGCCAATTGCCGCCTGAAAGATCTACAGCCAGTGGTCAACTCATGTCGCAACATGGCACGTTGACTGAATGCACTGCAACGGAGTCTTACAGGGTTCAAACTTGTCACCATGTCCGAAGTCATCAAACCTTGTGAAATGTCAAGCTGGATTCATCACACACTCGTCGAGGTATCTGTATATAATGAGTACCAAACGATCAGTGTTATACGTTTTTGGGGAACGCCTTCATCAACCATAACCAACCAGGGTTTTTCAGCTCAGGGACCATCCTTGGAAGGCCGCAGGGGAGACGACGAGATGGACCGGCCACCAACGTTGTTCAGCTTTCGCGCTGGTGTTTCTTGTGAACATAAACAGCTACATCTGACTACAAGATTTCCACAGGGATCCGTTCATAAGGGCTGATCACCCAAAAAATGGCGGCCCACCTTGTCAGCAAAGGACCTGGGGGTTTTACACTGTCTTACAGCCCCTCCAACTGACTTCACCCTATCAAAAAATTGACCCACAACTATCCGAAAGACATTGTTTGGCCTTTTATTAAGCGGGGTGACTTCATGACTCAGGCCGTCTGTCAAGGGTCACCCGTTTCAAACCACACTGATCCCCATGCGGAAGTTCAATTGGCGAAACAAGCAGAGAGGCTCCTGCTCCTTCTTCGGAAGCTCAGGGGCGGAAGAGATGCCCTATGCCATACTCGGTTCGCGTGCACTGGGTAGCTGGATGTTACAAATTGATTCGTTCGCTAAGTTGGTTAACCAATTATGGTTAACTAATACTTTATCTTGAAAATACCATATATAATGTACAATGTCGACATATACCTATGGTTAGTTGAGTTTATGAACAACTTACAGCTGCGGGGCATCACTTCGTAGGGGGTCAAATCGTGAACATGCCATGGATGGACGGGAAAGACCGTCTTTCCAACGAATGCATCGTCTTAGTGGCCACTCGTAGATACACAAGTTTGTTGTTCCTTTGTGGTTGGGCTATATGCCCCTTTATCATGGATAAATAATATGGATATTTGTTTTCGTCATTCACCAGCCTGAAAAGACATTTGGGGATGGGATGATTCTCCAAATCACCATTTACATTCATTTGCAGTGCGTCGTGGTGAGGCGCTGATTTCTATACATTCCAATTATATAAATATATATGTTATGTAAATAGATGTATATATATATATATGTGTATATATATAATTCCCCATTACATTCCCAAAAGCATATTGTTTATCCCCACATTTAGATCAGGACTAAACCCCAAACCAAAGATTTAATTCTAGAATTCTTATTAACTTTCAGTGTGCCCTAAGGATTGTTTTTTTTTTTTTTTACCACACATGAATCCAAATGTGGCAGTCTTAGGTTTCTGACCTTTGCTTCAAGATAGTCAGGTGACTTCAGCAAAATTTTGAAGACAATATATATATATGAATATATATTTATGTTTATTTATAATATGTATATATATATGTGTATGATATATATGCAGCTACGCGTATATATATATATATATTATATACTGTACTGCTTTATTTAGATATATGATCAAATACCATTCGTATCATGTCGTGTATATATATATATAATATACATGTATTTTTAACATTTATGTGTCCTCCCTATATTTTTTCTTAAGACCTGAGGGCCTGCATCTGGCCGTTGGTTGTCTTGCTTGTCTTGCTTGTTTGCCCCATGCTTTCGAATACAAACAACAGGCGTTCTGGAAGGGACACGTCGGACACATCAAGAATGGAGCATAAACGCGATAAATGCACACAGTTGAGTTTCCTTAACTTCTTTTCCAGTAAATCTCCAAGTACTTTCTTTGAGTTGGGAATCAAAAGACCTTGGAACAAAGTTTGGGCCGAGTATCTGTTTGGGCCGAGTATCTGTTTTTGTTGCTTTGGGCAAGCCGCAGCCCCTCTGATTCAAAGCCGCTTGTCTCGGCAAAAGCTTTCTTTGTAAAGCTCCATGCAGTCACTTGAGAAAGGCGAGCAAGCACAAACAGCTGCCGCCCCAGCACCTCGCTAGACAGCTTGACTGCAGTCAGCGTTCATTTTTCATGTTCTTGACCTGGGCTCTGATATCAAAAGAGTAAAAAATGCTTCGTACATCGCCAAATGTATACACACACATGTTTCATAGTATACATACACATTTATAATAGATATATATATATATATTATTATATACATATCATATATATATATATATATGTGTGTGCGTGTGTGTATGTGTGTATATGATACGTATATGTATATACGTTGATTATATCATATCTATGAGTCAGTGTGGTTCTAAGCGCATAGCTTCCCGATGAGATACTTCCTGACATTGCGTCCCAGCGGTGGATAAATGTCGTTGCCAAGAGGCAATAAACTTGTCGTTCATCCATGGCTGGCATCTTCACCCAAACTTGTCTCAAAGGATCAAAGGATTCTCCGGCCAGGGCAAGGTCCTCTCGGAAAATCTGGGCCGAAGGATGCGCTAAGAAAAAACATAACTGTTGTCATGTTATATCATGTTTGGTTATGGATGCTATGGGGATGATTCTCCGACCATTTCATTCCAGTGGAAAAGAACGAGACCGGTCAATGGAGCCCCTCATATCTGGCTGGCTCATGGGAATCCAAACGAATCATGGCGCTATGATGTAGTACGATATTATCAATGTTAGTGGGTTGATGGCCATGCCCATGAACAGAAGGATACCCATGTAAACTATTGTAAACTGGAGGTTTAGCTTTAGTTTTTGCATCAAGAACTTAAAACCATCCAATGCTTTAACGGAACATGTATAATCCCAATCGTCTGGGAAATCCAATAAGAAACCACCCACATCACCTTAATGAAATAGGTGGTGTAAACTGTCCAAACATGGTAGGTTGATTATGGTTGATTGTTGCGTTGCCTAATTTGTCAGGAACATTCTCTATAACGAGGTGTTTTCGTTAGTCTTCAGCCCATTAAACCTGCCAACTGCCAACGCAGCGCTCCTCAGTGGATTTGCCACCAAACACGTAGAGGCAGCCTGCACTATATAATGCGACTCCGCCATGAAGACTGAGGAAATATGGGTTTCGTTGCATATCGTTTTGTTCAACACGTTGTGACTTTTCTTATCTATCATTCTAAATCAATCTAAATCAAACTAAATCAATTTAAATCAATCTGTATCAATCTAAATCAATCAATCTAAATCAATCTAAATCAATCTAGATCAATCTAGATCATAGATCAATCTAGGTCAATCTAGATCAATCTAAATCAATCTAAATCAATCTAGATCAATCTAGATCAATCTAGATCCATCTAGATCAATCTAAATCAATCTAAATCAATCTAAATCAATCTAAATCAATCTAGATCAATCTAGATCAATCTAGATCAATCTAAATCAATCGAAATCGATCGAAATCGATCGAAATCGATCGAAATCAATCTAGATCAATCTAGATCAATCTAGATCGATCTAAATCAATCTAAATCAATCTAGATCAATCTAGATCAATCTAAATCAATCTAAATCAATCTAAATCAATCTAGATCAATCTGGATTAATCTAAATCAATCTAAATCAATCTAAATCAATCTAAATCAATCTAAATCAATCTAAATCAATCTAAATCAATCTAAATCAACCTAGATCAATCTAGATCAATCTAAATCAATCTAAATCAAACTAAATCAAACTAAATCAATCAATCAATCAATCTATCTATCTATCTATCTATCTATAAATCAACCTATCAACCTATCAACCTTTCAACCTATCTACCTACCTACCTACCTAGCTTTCTATCTATCTATCAATCTATCAATCAATCAACCTCTCAATCTATCAATTTCTCTATGATTACATATACATGCCATATGTATGTGTATGTGACACTCTGCGTGTGGGTATCTATGCATGTCTCCAATCATTTTGGTTGTCAAAGTTTACACAGCTTTTGGGGTGCAAAATTGAGGAGCGGCAAACGCAGAAATGACCAGCAAAATCCAGCATGAAAGCTATTTTTCCTTGGTATCTTCACAGCCTTCATTTCAGCAGCATCCCCGCTCTCAAGGCCCGGACCACCGTCCAAAACCCTGCACCTCCCGTGACGGCTGCTGCACCCCCCACGCGCGGCGTGTTCATGGCCACGGTCTCCGACCAAACTCCAGAGATAGGGTCGAAGCGCTCTACCTCGTCGGGAAGGGGGGTCATACTAGGTCACATTCTGATCCAAGTGTAGATAGACTATAAATTATATATCAATGATTATATCATGCGAAGATAGATTATATCTGTTTACTATATCCATATAATCCTGGTCCCATTAGATTGGATTAGATTAGAGTTGTTTAGATTAGATTATAGATTAGGAACTATGTAGATGGATGGAATGGATGGATTTGGTTCTAAGATGGTTCAAGGGGCATATGAGAAGAGTTGAACAGGAATTGGCTAATAAGGCGTAAATACAAGGCCCTTCGTGATGATCTATCTTCATGAGGTCTTTTCCCATCACAACGATGAAGGATTCAGCCATTTTACACTACCGAACCCTGGCGCAAATCTGCAACTGCTGGATGAATCCAATCTGTACGCCATACCCTTTGTTCTGTGGGAAAAAATGGGAGACAATCATGCTCTCCCCCAACAAAAAAACACATGGACGCATTATATGCTAAGAAACAAGAATCATGTATAGTTTGACATTGCCGTGGAACGTCACTGCTGCCACATTGTGTCCCACCTTTTTCAATCACGAATCACGAATCATCTAGACACGGGTCTGTTGGTTTGAAACCTAATGAACCAGATTGCACTTCCACAAAACTAGGCTGACAACTATACTCCCTGTGTTTTCTCTACAACCATATTCCAAAACAATGACGTTAAATTAAACCCCCATTCATTGTTATTTATATCGTTAAATCCCAGTTTCCAATGTCATTGATTCCAATAAAGTGGCTTTCAAACATGGGCTGTAAAATCATGGAACATCAAACCTTGAAGCCTAGATGATGTTCTCATTCAAACCTCCATTTAACCCGAGATCACCCTTTTTGTATAGGTACCCTCCGGTAATCAAATGTAGCTATGGAAAATGGCCGATTCTTGGATGATCTTCCCAGCTGTACACCTCCATTTAGTTCGGGGATTTCCCATGTAAACCCATGAAATCTCAAATCTTTATAGGTAAAAACCTACCGAATCATCATGTTTCATAGGATTTCCCATTTTAAAACCCACAAAATCACCATTTTTCCTAGGGTTTTCCATATGACCAAAAGGTCAAACATCCACAAACATGAACCGTTTCCCAGGGCCATGCTGGTCGTGCTGCGCTCGCAAGGCCAATGGCACCGTTGAAACCTCCTGCGGCGTAGATCACGTCTGCAATGACACCTGAACCGGGGCGGCCACGGCCCGTAGGAAGGTTCAAGTCATAGGGCCTTTGAAACTATATGATTCATATGGTATAATAATGCCTTGGTAACTATAATCAAATGATTTATTATTATATATATACATACAATTTTACTAGTTTGTTTAAATAAATAATGTTCTGGCTATTAATGATTGGTTTATATGGTATAATGAACAATGCCCTAGTATATAACTTCTTACTTAAAACATAATCTTATGAATCTGGTTCATAACTATATAATATAATCATTATACGATTGGTTATGGTAGAGCCCAGAAAGAATAGAAAAGTGAGAAACCTTGGGAAATACCAAGCACATATAATCTGTACACAACATCCTGGAAATACTTGTCTAGCTATCATTGCTTAATGTGTCCAACCCGCTACGCTACCTTCAAAGGTTCCTAAAAACAAATTTCTGGTGATATTGGGAATATATGATTGGTGATGGTCATGGTGATGTATGATTGTTTGGTTTTTACATAGCTGCTTTTAAAACGCAAAACGTAACTCTATATAATATTATATGTATATATTATAACTATTAGTCAAAAGGCTTACTGGTCATTGCTTAACAATCTCCAATGAGCGTAAATAAGAATTGGTAGGGGGAAATCGTCCCACATTGTTAAGGGTTTAGCCTGGGAATCCAATAATCTCCATTTCAAAGGGTACTTTAAGGCCACTACCATGGTCAGGATGTAATTGGAGCCCCCGATCATACTGTCACAACCAGATTTAGCAACGCTATAGGGATATAACACCAATGTGGTATATATATATATGGATATCTATGGGATATATTGACAACAATGTTTGGGTTTATCTTTTGGGATCATTGACCACCAAGAATCATCAATAAAGGCTTATGAATCCATCGTTAAGTTAGGGAGAAGGGTCGGGCATTTGGCTCCTCACTACGGACAGCTTGGGTCATCTCCAGTGGATAGTGAAGGCAATCAAGGGACAATGTATAGGAAACCACTGTTTTAGGTCCATAGGGACGTTCTGGCAGATCTTAAACCAATCCAATGATCCATTAAACCCATTAAAAGTCCATGAAAAGTCCATTAATCCTCCATTTTGGATGGCTTTTGAGGCAATGAAGCCCTCAGAAAAAAAACCCACCTGCAGAAAAAGCTGAGCGGGGGGATATCATTGGCTGCAGCTTTTCCCATCGGCCTCAGGGGGGAATTCTGCGACGTGGCGACGTGCCTTTCACAACAAACGACTTAATTAAGGGTGATTTGGAGGTGCTTCCCAAATGATGCATAGTTACTTCAAAACAATATGTATCATATAATGTATATATATATAGTAAATATATATATATATACATATATATATACATATATTTATATATCTCTCTCTCTCTCTCTTTATAGATTTCCCAGTCGTACAACATGAGATACTATCCCGCTCCGTTCAACAGGATGCACATCCTAGAATCCTTCAACCCGAGCCGACTCCCAGGATCCTCCGGGGTTACCAAGTTTTAGGATTGAAACCTATGATGACTTGGGGATCCCCTACAAGCGCTGTTTGGGAAATCATACAAACAAATGGGATGGTTCCGTGTTCCTGTTCCAAGCCAGAACTTCAGGCGCCATGGCAACTATCATGCAGGTGCCCGGCCTCTGGGGAGGCTGAACCGTCATCAGGCCTTATGAATGGGGCTTATGAATGGGCGCCTCGGGTTTGTTGGAAGACACTACATCCATCTACATCCTACCCTCGTAGCAGCACTTCACCAGGGCCCCAGTTTTTGAGTTTTTTCGCGTCAAAGACGCCGAAACTGGGATGGAAGCGCTCTGAGACGCCTTGCACACGCCCGTTGGTACCTCAAGGATCTCAAGGCAAGGCGGAAACCCGAAAAAATGGTACATTTCCCCTTAATAAGTGGGTGTATCTAATCTAATTATGCATGGTATATTCAACTTGTGGTTATAGCCATGGTGAGAAACCGTATCCCTTATTGCTATTTTTCCATTAGCAGTTATTATCATGCTTACAACCACTAATATCCGAAAAACAAAAACATGTCCCAATCATATACCAAAGCAGTAATATCTCAATTCTCCAATTTAGTATTTTTATAATCCATTCCCATCTCAGGGGCCCAGGGTTGTCTGAAAATTGAGGACTCCCAAATCTGATGGTTTATCAGAAGTTTATCTTGTGTGTTTCCCATTCAAACAGCCATTTGGAGGGTAACCCCGTTCTTGGACAAACCCAGATATCATATGAACTTGGATATTCCAGGGAAATTCAAACATACATATTATATATATCATAAAAAAATATTATAATATAGGGTATATGTATACAAGTTGGGGTTCCATAAATGGTGGTACCCCAGTAGCCTACCATGAGGAAACATCCTCTGGTTCCATAGATTCAGGGCTACCACCATTTTTGGAAACCTCCAAATCACCAGCTGCACGACCTTTGGGATCCCAAAATGTTGGGTCCGCGTCACATTTTCCGCCCAAGACATAGACTCGTCCCTTCACAGTGGCGCTGGAACAGCCACTGCGAGACGTGGGCACCCTGGGTGCGGGTGAACCCAAGGTGACCCTCATGAGTTGGTTTATATGTCCCCAATCCTTGGCTAAGTTGGTGGAAAGTTCAGTGTGTAAACTAGGGTTTATCCAACTACAAGTAGGGTCAACTAGAGTTGACCCCCATCTAACTTGTTAACTATAGATATATCATAGATATATCATAGATATATGATATATGATATATCTATATAATAATTATATCTATATCTATCTTAAATGTTCTTAAATCCTAGTTGCCCTATATATATATATATACTTCTTTCCAACAACTTGGCTAAGGGGAAAATGCCTCTCGTGGAGGGTGCACCTGCAATAATGGATCAACATTTGGGGAGTTCACCTGCCAACTTTGGGATACAACAAGCGGGGAGTAACAGAAAATTTGAATTTAATCGCCAGCAAATTGGATTTGAACAGCAACATTTTCGGTCACCCCTTAAAGTGCAAACATGGGGATTCCACTCTGATGTAAGTTGGTTAATTATTAATGTCAGGTAACAGTGAGATGAAACCCTTATTTTCCCGGGGTTCCTGAAAGTGTTCAATCAATGCGTGTTTTCCAACCTTGAAGTCATCCAAACAAATGGAAGTGCACAAAATCAATCATCTCAAGTCTAGCATAGAAAGTAACAAACGGAACAAGATGAACACGTTGCTAGAAAAGGCAAGCCTTCCTAAAAGGTCAAAAAAATAATATTGGAAACCCATCCATCATCTAAAAAAAATGAACGTCTATATATTGCACATACTAGTATGGTTAGTTTCACCACCACAACACAACATTTGGAGGCATGGTCCCAACTATGGCCGATATGGTGCCTTGGAACATCACATGAAAATAAAAAAGAGGTATACGGTATACACCAAATCCAATGGTCCATCATATTATTCCCATCACCATCCTGCAATTAAACATGACAATGAAAATACATGAAAATACAACTTGTTTAAGATACTATATGATTAGTTTTTCAAATATCCATCATTATCCAACCAAATCGGGACTAGCGGCCCGCCATGTTTGATGACACCGGAGGGTACCAACTGCCGTACGGGGGCCCATTTTCCCACACAGCGCCTTGGAAGGACTTCCCAACGTTCGATGCCAGGGTCGAAACGCTCGAAAACATTCAGCACAGTCTCTCCTAGTCGTCCTGCGTTGGACCACCAATTGATGACTTACATTCAACCAGGGTTTCGTTTGGGTGCTACTATACTATGTTGTGGCGAAGGTATTGCACAAGTTGAGACTTTAAATGAATTTCATGATGATAAATGATCTATCCTTTCCGGTGAACCATCGCCTTTTAAAAGGAAGGACACACACACAGCCGGTCAGAAAGATAAGGATGCAAGCCGTGAGGCACAAATACAGCGGAAATGTTCTGGTCCAAGGCACAACAGACACTACATACAGTAATCTCACTATCTGCAAAGTACTAATAATTCTGTAAAATGTAGGCAGTTGTTGCTTTTTACATCTCCTTGAGCTTCCAAAACAGTTGAAATATATACAAATTATCACCAAACATCACCAAACAATATGTTCCTCAAGGTTTTGCTTAGCAAACATGTCCTTTGTTCCCGCTCCAACACGCTTCCCACGCGCACAATATTTCACATCCTCCAGAGACGTAGATCAACCCGTCTGCTGTGGTGGCTGCACACCCGGCCCTCGACGTTGGCATCGATGGAAGCACCTCCGCTGTTTCATAGAATCAGAGGGCGCCCCAAAAGCCTGTACCCCGCAAACAAACACAAACAAACGAAACCGTGTTTGTTTTTTTTTGCGGGATTGCTAGCCCACCTTGGTGAAAGGAGCTTTCTGAACCAAGATTGTTGAGGGTTTGCCTTTGGGAGCTTTTGGGCACCCTCAGCCTTCGATTTCCTTACAGCAACAGTTCTCTATTGAGGGGGCCCTATAAACATATCTCACTTTCACGGGCTTAGTTCATCTGACAACAAGTCCGTAATTGTCCCCACCTGCAACTGCCCATAGCTGGAGACAACCATCAAATCATCATCGTGGAAACAACCATATGGATGCCTTTAAGTTTATCAACCATTTTGATGTGTTTTTTCAATGGTAATTTAACCGTTTTCTCTTCAAAATTGCCATTCTTACAAGGTCAATCATGGTAAATCATCGCAAAACGGGTTCCATCGTCAGCGCCTCCCAAGTTCCATGCAAAGGGTCGAAGCGCTCAGCATTATCCAGCTGCATATAGTCCTAAGCTGCAACCCGGGACAACCGGGGCCCACATATTGACAGCATATGATTTAGGGGCTGGAAGTTTTCAGCAGCAAAAATTGAGTTTTGCGGATGAGGTTGCCCAAAAGAGGTTTATGAACTTGGGTATGCCAGTATAATCACTCGAAATGGGATGATGTAAAATGACCACCACATGGTTACTATTGGTTACTTACTGCAATGGGATCGTTTGTTATTGGGTTTTACCACATTACACTTGTTCAGGTTCCAAAGTCAGGTTCCAAAGTCAGCCATGCTCGCGACGAGGAGCTCTCAGCATCCCATCCAAGTTGTTCAAGGAGTTGGGAATGAAACCCGCCCCCGGAATGAGGCTCACTGCCTCGCCTCCGAAAACATAGAGACAACCTGGGTGAATGCGGAAGGCGAAGCTGCCGGGTAAACCAACGGCGGGTTTGATGCTGGTTTCGTTTTCCCCCCCTTGGTGAAGAAATCCATTTGGTTTCCTGGTGGAAAAATGATCAATACGACAAATGCTCGGTATTCATGGATTTTCCATATCCATGTTGATTTACTGGAGGGTAAGGTTTGAACAAAAGCGGGAAATTGTATCTGCCACTGTGCAACAGAAGAGTGCGACGAAGGCTCTAGGGTCTACACATTGATAAGGCAGGATCATACGATCTTCACTTGTTGGTGGTCGTTGGTCATTACTAGTTATGTTTGACGGTGATATCAAACTATGTTTCACTCACACAAACAGTCCAGGTATGATGATAATTCAGTGCGAATGGTATTCTACATGTCATAGCCAGACTCGCTTTCTTACTTCCCATTTTTTTAATGGTTTGGGGCCTGAATTTTTGTACATCAGTAAAATGGTGAGCCATTGGGTAAATGGGGCGCGGTTTTATGGCATTGAGTTTATGAGTTCATCACATCATACAGACACAGAGAGAGAGAGAGAGGTGTATATATATATATAATATAAATAAATATATATATATATATTTTATGCACATACACATACATATATATATAATATGCACATACACACACATATATATATAAGTATAATATAGTTTTACATATATATATATAACTGTGAAGGGACATTATTACAAAAAATGGACGGACTTGGAGGTTGCATCATGGATCGCGCCGCGGCGCCGTTACACGCCGTTGCGCTACAGAGCCGCCGCGCCGACGGCATGGCGGGCACCTGTTGCCACTGCTGGCCGCCGGCATCCAGGCGCATGACGTTGCTCAGCACGCCTCGACCCAGGAAGCCATTGAGAGATACGATTCATAGATAGATTCATAGATAGATGGGTGGACATACATGTATGTATAGAAATATTAATAGATAGAAATAAATATTGATATTGATATAGGTGTTGGTACTGGTGTAGGTTTAGATGTGTAGATGTAGACGTAGGTGTAGATCATCATTCCATATAGAAATAGAGAAGAATAATAGTTGTTGGATAGATGGTTGGATGGATAGATAGATGGATGGACATGGCTGGATAGATCGGTGGATATATGAGAAAGGCCTGATGATGGTTCATTGAACCTGTAAAATTTACTGTAAAATGTAAGAATATCAAATTCGCTTCTAAACTTGAACTCATAAGGATGGGCCAAAACTTAGGGGGTCAAGGTGATTGAATGTCAGATAAAATGAAGGTCAAAGTATATGCCAGAAAGAATGTCAAATAGAATGCCAGAATAAATATGCCATAATTATATATAATACACTTCCAGACTGAATGTCAAACAGATACTATGTCAGAGTAGTGTTTCATGGTGGGGGTCACTCGAAGGAAGTATTTCTAAAATTGATATTTCTAAATTGCTGTATATATATATATGTGTGTGTGTGTCTCTCTCTCTCTCTCTCTCTCCCTCTCCATCGCCATCTCCTCTATATAACATATATATATACAGTAGATTACAGTAGTAGGTATGCACGCATAAATGTCACAGTTGATCCTAGTCCTCAAGATGCCGGATGCCCCATTGCAAGCCTTTTTCTGAACCTTTCAGATTAGCAAATCTCCCTGCCGGGATTCGCACGTTCAATCGTAGGGATTCACCACACCAAACAATCACATTGTTTTTTTTCGCCCATGCCCTTACTATTGATTGATGGTTGATGAGCCCCAAAAAGCCCTCAAAAAAGCCACTCTGATTTGGGGATGTCGCCCCGAAACCGAGGCAAAATGCCGAGCCAGACCTTTTCCCCTTGCGACGCAATGGTGGGTTTTTGCGGCGTCTGGAAGCTGGAACTTGAAAGGCCGAGCCGGAAAAAAGGGGTCAGTTCCACGAAGCCAACGAACCGAAGGTACCTGGTACCCTTTAAGGTCAACCGAAAACTGGGGAGTTCAGCAACAGAAAATGGGGAACTAAATTCAGTTAAAGTAAACAACACGTTTCAACCAAAATTAAATTTATATCAAGTTCCAAATAAAACAGATGGGGCCGATAAACCGGCAACAAGAAGAGTTTGTTGGGCTACACATTAGACATACTTCCTTACAGCACCATGCTTGCAGTAGCTACAGTATGATAGTGGGAATTGGAAGACACAGGAAAGCTCAGAAAGATGGACATGGGATTGATTATGATTGCTCACTATGTCAGGTTGGCAATAATATATGCTATGTACCTATAGAATGAGGTAAACAAAACACTCAACCATTCCCAAATAGAGTTTATGAAATTGAGTGTGCTCCTGTTCGGGACGACATTCAATGGGGGTTTGCAACTGGGTTCACCATCCAACTATTTTTTCGGGGGTATTGCTTATGTGGTAACCCCCCAAGGTGTATATAGAACACACACAAGAAAATAATGATTACTAAATACGTGTAAATTCCTTTCAAAACCATGGTTTACGGGAGATGTGTCATATTAGAGGGAAGGGATTAATTACAAATGATTGCACATGTATGAATAAACATCCTGATCAATATCCACCATCTCGTGGAATGGAACCCTTGCGACTCGGAAATGTAACGCGAGTTGCACCAAGATGCAACTCAACGAGCCCGAGCAATGGCGGAACCCCGCTGCCATCCTGATTCATGGGATGTCACATGAGGTCATATGATGTCTTATGTATTACCCACATTTAAACAAGCTAAGGAAGCTAAGGAAGTGAAACATCAAACTTCCTCTATTTACTTGTCATGATTGATATGGAGATTTCTGCTCGATGGAACAGCCAGCAGGGATCAACTCACCACTGTTCATCTATTTGTGATCTTCCTTCAGCCACACGATGTCCACACCGTGGGCAGTTGTGCACCAACCACTGGGTTTTAGTGTAGTCAAGGGATGAGCTTTGATGCAGTTTCACTCGACATCAACAACAATACACTCGACATCAACAACAATATGATAGTTCAGGCTGGAAGGAACTCTACTTTGGGTAGCTTCATTTCCTCAGGAAGAAGCAGAACAGATCGAATGCTGTGAAATGTGCCCAGCAATCTGGGCGGCTCTACCGATAGAGCAAACGTTCGGAACCATGTGGCGCCATGGCAGAAATTGAAAGCAAAAGCTGTTCAGGAAATCTTCCGGGTAGTGTCCTCTGCCATACCCAGGTAACATTTCCAGCACATTCGCCCCCAGCTGCAGTCAACCAAAAGCAGAAACATGGAGCTTAACAGACTTCGCATAGCCTAAATTCTATAATGTTTATGGATGAGCTGTTTATGGATGAACTTGTTTTAATGAACCTTTTGGGTGTGGCTCAAAATTATTGCCCAACACAATTGGATACTGTGATTTAAACATACGCAAGGAGTGTCTTTGGCCGGCCCATGCTTACCCCAATATTGAGCCATAGCCGTCTGCATAATCATGACTAGTGACTAATAATACCTGGTATCATGACTATCTTTCCTGGTATAGTAGGCTGTAGCAGCATCCTGAGGGGATGCATGTGGCTGCATCGCAGTACGAATAGCCTCTGCTCCAACTCGGCTCACATCCACCTGTCGATGGTTTGGGTTCGCCTTCCATACCTTACATCGAGGGCGGCATGGAGTAATCCTTTATGATATGCACCCACCGTGTTGGCAAACCCTTGGTTTAGTGTTGGATTTTCTTCAAAAAAGAAGGGGGGAGGCGAGATTTTCTTGATAGGGCTCCGTGAAGTTGATAGTGAAGTATAGTGAAGTTACATGAAGTACCTGAGCAAGAATTCGGGAGCTTGTGCCCCACATTGGTCAGCCCATGTCAACCCATTAATGTCAGTCATCTTATTTCAGAGTGGTCAGACAGATTCAAAGATCCCATCATTGAGTGGCAAAGAATTGGGGCCGGATGTGGATGCCCAGGATGCCCAGGATGCCCACACATCTTGGGGAAATGGACATCATGTTGCCAAGATTTCCCCCAAAGTGAACCATCCCATACCAGAAGTATCCAGAAATGGTAGCATATTGCCGACAACCCATCGGTTTTTTGTTGGGTTTAACCAACATCACATGATTAAGTCATATCGCCGTTGAATGGATGCTTCAGTCATTGATGGTTATATATCAGCATGAACTTGGCTTTTCTACATTTTGCCGCATTAAATCACAAACTCATGGTTGAATTCAAAATCTCTGATTATTTCTGATTTTGTTCGGCAAACACATATTCACCTGCCGTTTACAGTGCCCCGCGTTCAAACAAGTTCAATGAGTCAAGGGAACATTCAGAGGAAACCATGGCTTAGGAAACCCCCAAATCAATCAGGTTTTCTGGCGTCACTTTTCCCAACACAACTTTGGGATCCGCAATTCCCCTGGTAATCAAACGTGGCAATGGAAAATCCAAGATTTAGTTGATAATTTGGTCATTCAAAGTCAAATTCAAACCTCCATTGGCTGCGGGGATTTCCCAGCCACGTTTGATTACCAGTGAGTTATAACATGTTATAATCACATTGTGTTCCCATTCAATCCCCATTACATCATTTAACATCCCCATTTAGTATACCCTTTGGTTATTTAACATAGCCATGGAAAATGGCCCATAGAAATAGATGGTTTACCTATTAATAGCATGGTGATTTTCCATGGCAAACTGTTAAATAATCAGATGGTATATGTGTAGGGCTGCCAGGGTGCTTGCAACATTTCCGGGCAATCTCAGTTTTCCATTGCATCGCTTTGCGATGTGGGCTTTCGCCCGGCAACTTGCGATCGAAATAGTCGTAATGGCTCTCCTAAAAGGTGGACGTGGGAGGACGCGGATTGGAGGGATCTGTTCAGAATGCGTAATGGAAACACATGCCCTGTAACAGTAGGAAACAGTAGGTAAACAGTAGGAAAAACAGTAGGACACAAGAATATATTAAGGTAGAAACACTAGGAAACAACCCTGTTTGGAGGGTTGATGTGCCATGCCAATTTCTCACAAAAACTTGCTTGCTTATACGATGTTTACGTACATGTTTAGGATTTCCACCCAAATGTAAACTAATTTCCATCATAAACCTAGTCCAAAGCCTAGTTACATGGGGGGCGTCTTCGTATACAATTCCATGGTTGGTCACAAATTGCCCCAATTAAATAGCAAAGAATTAAAATTGACAATTGACTGAATTAAATCAACCATTTTTTGAGCAAACCCCAGTCATATTCTTGGATTTCTTGGTCACATCCCATTGTCCTATTCTGTCCTCATATTGTGGTTCAAGGGTTTGCTCCTCAATTTTGAGTTGATATGTATATATATATAGAGAATTATATATACCCCAGTAACCACAGTGACCGTTACCATATCAAATCTTACTTACTTACAAATCTTACAAACACACTTAGCAATGGATCACCATATCAAACATTCTACATTAGGAGGTTTCATTAAATAGGGGTACCCCCAAATCATCCATTTTAATAGGACCTCATTTTCAGGTGATTGTAACTAAATTCCTTCCCTCTACGATTAAATTTAAACGTACCCCAAAGGTCCGTTTTCAATGTTGGGAAAATTCAGATTGGCACATTGGGTTTTTAATTGATCCCCTTTGGAAGACAATTTGAGGGTTTCACCCCATAATTAAAAACAACCGAGTCAGCACAGGGGTGTTTTTTGTTAGGGTCCGATCGAACATTGTAGTTTTTTTAATTAATGTGTTTCATTAATACTGGGGGAACCTTCGACATCCAATGTTTGGCAATATGTTAATTAGACTTCAACACATGCATTTGATGGATTTTGAAATCGAACAAAATATGTTTCTTTGTTTTAAATCTATATAGTATTAGGGGGAACCTTCGAAATCATTTTGTTTGACAGTATTTTTGATGAGATGTTAAAAAGGGATTTTATCGATTTTGAAATCGAAAGACATATTTTAAAAAATAGGTTCTTTATTGAGGCTTTAAATTAATTTAGTCTTGGGGGGAGGCTTCGCACCCTATAAAATACTACCTAATAAAAACTCATGTTTTGGAGAACATGTCTTTCCACAACAGGGCGCCTGGGGCCGGAAGCTGTCCCGAGGTAAAATGGATGGGAAATCGCTGGTGCTGATGGGCAGTGGAGCCTTCGCTTTCAGAAGCTCCCTGGGGGTCACCTCGGCGCGACTTAAAGTCACGCAGGGGTTCTGAGGGAATAGGTGTCAATAGTGGTTAATAATGATTAATGATGGTTAATTACTTGATGATGGTTTTAAAAAATACATTAATGGATTATAATGGCTTGTACAATTATATATAATGGATAATAGTGGTTATATAATAGTTGTTAAGAATGGTTGCATAATAATGGTTGACCATGCTTATAAAAAATCATTGTGAATAACGGGAAAGTAACCAACAATAATAGGAAATTTACTTGGAGGATCACCACACGAATCGTAACTGGTTAGTAAATGGGCTTGTAACCCAGCTATAAATGGGATACTGTAACCTAGGGGACTTATATGGTAACCAGGGATATTGACAGCTAATTTGTTTGGCGGACGCCTGATTTACCATGAGTACATGGGAATGTCAGGACATGTCAGGACAAACATTGGGATTCTGAGGGATTAAAGTGGTTTTAAACCATGGAGATATCATGGGATATGTAGTGGACTGCAATCTACAGTCTATAATAACCCCCCAAAAATGGGCTAATGGTAAATGTACATGCAAGTGTGCGTGTGTGTGTGTGTGAATATGTGAACCATGGTCAACAAATGATATATGAGGTATGGTCACTAACCCCATATCAGAGGAATCTAACCCAACCGGTGAAAAACGTCCCTGGTGATGGATTGATGACCAATCCCCCAAGCTTCCGGGAATGTACAGAGACCTGTGGACCTGTGTCGAGAAACGGGTCGGTGCAACCATTGCTTCCGCAGGCTGCTGCTATGACTGTTGCTGCTGCCTGTTCTGAAGGCATCACTTTCAAAGCCTATCTCGATGTATGACTCCTCGTCGTCCCATTCATCTTGCTCACCATCGATCTCTGCCTGGTAGGCCATAGCTCAGATATGGGTAATAGGAACACGCGCGATACTACTGGGGTCTCAGGGAGGTTGTGCAGATTATGTATGGGCCATCTCCAGGAGCTCAGCTGAGCAATCATGATTATACATAGCATATTATAACTAAATTTGAGCCACCGCTACCTACAGTAAATGATGGGGAACTCTATAATAAACAGGGGCTGATGAGCTCCGAAGTTTTCGCCAGAAATTATGAACGCTCAAGGTACTTACGAGCTACTGGTAGGATGATGAGCTTCTCAGCAATCTTTGCCACGCTGATGCAGCTTGAAGCTTGGATGGATGTTTTAAAAGACCTTCGCAACCGGGGATCATAAACCATAAGCCTTGCATTATACACTGAACCCATGAGTGTGGTTCCAACTCGACATTTCACGGCTTTGGACTCCCAAGGAGCAGCAAGTCTACCGGTGTGTTGGCTCGCCTGTGGTCATCTAATCCCTACTGTCATGTCGCTGTAAAAATTATGTGAGTCCACAGCAGGAATCATCCTATATTTTGAGGTTAAACTATTATAAACGACATCAGGTTTAGATGGAACGGTTCTTTATTTCCGAGAACCACAGGTGTTTTACCATGTTTTGCAGCCGCTGTCACCAGGAATTCCTGCCCCACCCGAGCTCAACGCCTCCGATTGACGAATGAGTTGATGAACGTCCTACCGAGCTGAAGAGTCCAGCAAAAATGTCTTGTTGACGGAAATATGTTGGGGATCTGCAAAAATGGTGACCGCGAAATCATCCAAACATGTTGATTATTTGATTTCAATGGCGAAATCAATAGTTCATAATGGTTCTGGGGCCAGCCCGATGGTAGGATCCACATCCCCATGATCCAAAGACTGGACAAGAAGAAGGATGAAATTGCGTAAGGGACATGAATGGGGACAGAACCAGGACCAGTCATGATGGGCTGTACAGTATGAGTACCAAATGCGGGCTGCATACTCCTTTGAGGTCTTGCATTTGTTTGTGTATTTGTTTGCAATGATAAACACAGAAACATAAATAACTAAAAACAATAACAACTGATAATGACTCTATATACATATGTAGAGTATAAATCCTGATAAAACACCAACAATATGAATACATTTAAATACTAATGTTTAACAATAATCATAATCATAATAGTAAGAAAAGTAAAGTGGGTATAACGGTATAACCATACATAAACAATTTAAACATGTTTAAACATGTTTAAACATGTTTAAACCATACACATATATATATATATATATACATAGTGTACATATATATATATAGTTTCAAAATAATTTAGGGTCGTGTACCATCCATGATCAAGCAAGCATGCCATATCAAAGCAATGGCAGTGAAACATGTCATTATTCAACCGAATTTGGCCTGGTGAAATGCACAAATGAATGCCCTTGTTCCTTTTAGTCAAACAGCTTAATGACACCACACAGGCTGCAACAGTCATTGCGCGTTGATAAATACTGTAAATACAAATTGTATAGCGTTTTGCGCCCGCAAACGCACTGCGAACCATTCCACACTGCGAACCATTTCAAAGATTGCTGGTGGCTCTTTCAACTGCCTTCATCCGAGAAAACAAAATGGAGTCCTGTCCATCCATCCCAAAGAAAGATGCGACCTTTTGCAGTTCTTTCGCATCTCTCTCCGCGCTACTGTCCTGCATGGCTGGTGCGGGCATTGTCGCCAGGGCTGGAACATGTTACTCGGGTTCATCAGCTTTGGACACTGGGCAGGTGCATGAACCTGCCGCAAAGAAATCTACCCCACTGGGATCCCCAAAATCATATTCCACCCCCTACTAGTTACAACCAAGGGATAGGAATTAACTACCCTTGCCCAAAAATGAAGCTACGGGCAAATATCACCCGAACTATGCCACATGGTTCTATCTTGGTCATATATACCACTGCTCCACTGCTCCTCCAAAGGAATGCCGCGCGATTCAAACTCCTTGGAAAAGTCAATCTTTAGCAGCTTGGTGCCGTTTTTGTGGCGCTTGGGAGAGCTCATCATGGTGCAGATCGGCGGATCTTTGGTCCAAAATGTCCAAAATTCCCCAGGTGATGGTCTACCCCTCCATGTTTTCACTTCTGCTGTTTGCATCCAAAATGATTGATTCATGTTGGTTCCCTGACCGTAGAAATGCTGGAAGCACTCCGACTCCGCCCTCCTATTTTTTCTGGAGGTTGTTAAGTTGATGTTAAGCATGAAAGTTGACTAAGCTACTCAAAAGCAAGAGCCAAAATATGCTGCACATCTCGGGCTTGATCTGGTCGGAGGTCCCATCACTGGTTCTATCCCAACTCTTGTTGGCTCTAAGTGGCTGTATCTTCATTTTCAGTAATTCAACATCCCTATTTCTTAGCAGGGTTATGTTAGTTGCTGGGGTGGTAGAATTCTGGGGAAACTAGTATCATTCCCTACTATCATTCCCTACATCAGAACAATTTGCCCATTTCCAGCTCAGCCCTCGAATCCAAGCCATCATTCTTGGGAGAGTGAGGTCCAACAGAGACCTCATCAGGCAGTTGGGTATTTCAACGGATTAATTTGTTTAGGGGAACCTTTACAGAAACCATGAAGGTACGTTCCTGCATTTTTTTCCTAGACCCACTCCCGCCCATGTGAGTTGTTCATAGTTTTGACACATACCCCCCTTCGATTCAAACTACTTGACATATAAAATCCATACGCAGTCAAATTTATGGACAAGTGAATTCCAATAAATCACTCAATGGATTGGTTTAAGGGAACAATTACAGGAAAACCCTATATTTCATGGTAAAATCGATGGTTTCCAGTTAAGATGTTCCCTTAAACCAGTCCATTGAATCACATACTTTGTGACTATCCTTGGATCCGTCCATTGTGGCACCGTGGTCGCGCCGCGCCTAAGTTCCTGCAAGCACCGCCAAAGACGTAGATGGAAGGCATCGCCTCACTTTCGGACCAGCTGAGAAGCTGAGCAGCATGCTCAACAAGTAAATATAGTGCATATAGTGTGTATATATATAGTGCGTATGTATGTAGTGTATATGTATATATGACACGTGTATATATATATACATATATGTATATATGTATGTATATATATATACATCTGTGTGTGTGCCAGAATTAAGTATAGCAACCCCCTAAAAAAAATAGCAATGTGATGCAACGTGTTTGCAGGATGGTATGGAGGATATTGTACAGGTAATTTCCAGGGTTTTCAACTTTTGTTTCTTCTATCTTCTCGCGGGTTGCTACTACATACTGGTTAGTGGTTTCAAACCCCATGTCACAAATTAGTCAATTTGGATCATCATCCCACATATCACATATGAGGGAACATAACAATGTTTGAAACCACCATTTCTCCCATGTCGGTTTCGCGCTGCATTCGAGTTTGAAACCACCAGCCAGATTCAGTACAGTAATTATAACTATATTGCATACATATATATTAATATACTAATAATAATAAATAATAATAACAATAAAAACAATAATAACAATAATAATATTAACACACATATATATATATATACATAATTATTAGATTATATAGTTTATGATAGTGACTCATGTTATGTCTATTTCTGCAGAAGCCCTTTGCGCCGATCGTGCTTACACAAATCCAGTGAGGTCGAGAATTGCTTCTGTCCAAGGCCCCACTGCAGCTCAGTCTTGATGAAACATGGTGACTGCCCAGATCCGCAATACATTCAAAACAGCCTTTCAAACAATGGATTGGTTTAAGGGAAAATCTACAGGAAACCATAGAAAACCCACAGGAAACCATAGATTGTCCCATTAAATATAAGGTTTTCCTATGTTTTCCTGTATTTTTTTGCCTTAAACCAATCCATTGGTTCAAAGACCTTCAGTCTTGCCTTCAGTCTTGCCAGGACTTCTCTGGCAGACCTTTCCCCTGCCAGCCCCGTCCTGGCCCGTCCCAGTGGCACTGGCGTAAAGTACAGGCATTGAAGATCTCAGCTCCTGTCGCGCCCAGCATGTTAAACAGGAGACAAAGGGATCAGCGAAGATGGAAATCTAGGGCCTAGGTACAAAGATCAACACCTACAAATTTGACGGATACAGTATTTCCATTGTTGGGCTCTGGTGGGTCATGGTACACTGAATTAATCATTGTCAACCAAACTCTTGTTGAATAATCTTTGCTCTTTTATTCTCAACCACAGGTGCTATGGCTCATTCTCTCCCAAAAGCATTTCCTGGTGGAAGGATTGGAAAACAAAATTTAGTAGCAAGAAAAACGATCCCAACCTCTGCTGGTAGTTGCTGGCTCCGGTCCCACAAATATCAGGCACTGGGATAATCATCATCCAGCAAAACACATGGAGAAACACATAAAAAATACGAGTACTGTAAATAAATTAAACCACAGCCACAAACCAGTCTGTGTTCTTTTTTTGTGAGGAATGGGCGGAATGGGTCCAAATCGATTCTTAAAATGATCACTCCTCCCCAAACAGCCCAGTTTTAACCAAAAAAAACAAAATGAAACAAATCCCGTATGGAGCATTTTAGCCATACGTAGGCTTCAATACCAAGTCATGGCCTAATGACTTGGATGATTTGGGGTATATACCCCCATGACACAGAAAACTTCCATATGAATATGTGGGTCAATTGGTGCCCCAATCACCAGAGCCCCATGCCCAGCTCCCCCGGTTTGAAAACCGCCTTCCCTAAAGCTTTTCGCGCAGCGCGGCAGGCGCGCGCAGTAGGAAGGCCGGCTGCAGCGACTAAGATCATCAGAAGCTGGGGGTCCTACCAAGCTGGGAGAGCTGAGCGATGATGAAAACATGATGTGCTTTGAAGATGTTTATGGAGAGGGAACATGTTTCAGGAGGTGAAAAAAAGAAAATCATTCAGGGTGGTGCCCCCTGTTAGCTAAGTTGGTGCAAATAAGTCCAATCACTAGGTTTTATGGTGGTTATATCTAGTGAATGGAGACTTATAAACCCACTTAGAACATCTGATAACTTGGGGGTACAACCCTATAACCCTGTTGTTATAACTTATAATCATGGCCTCGGAGGTTTTGATATTTTGGTTCCCTCAACTAATTGGAGGATGTGGTTAGTAAGCCTGGATGTGAAGTTCCTTTGGGATTATCGCGCGCCCGGGAGCCGGTTATAACCCCATGAATTAGATTACGCTTCGCCGACAATCTCCAGATGTTCAACTGTTCTATTTGTTCGGGGGTTTTGCCGTAACCAGAAGTTTTGCCGTCTCGCTACCGGTGCGGAGAATATTTGAAGCACTGGGGAAGTGAGGAGCTAAACTAGCTAAACCCTCAGGAATGTTGATGGAATGTGGCGACTCTCTTCACTTTGGGGTATTTTTCAAACAAGTGGAACCATTGCAGACTGCAGAATTTATTCAATGGAATATCTAATGAGACCCCAACAACATTTGGACAGTAAAACCATGGTTTCAAACGCATCCTGTCTTTCACCAAATTCAGTGAACACTTTAAGCATGGCTTTGATGGTAACCAAAACAAATGGTGCGGATACCAGATCCCCAACGATTTTTTTTAGTCGTCAAAGCTCACGGGATGCAATCAAATTTAAGAATAGATACCCTCCGGTGTCAGACATGACAATGGAACATCCACAATTTATATAGTTAAATTTCTTTGCCACTTATGTCAATGACCATTGATTGATAATTCCAATTGCCATGTTTGATGACATCAGAGGGTATTCCTCTTGTGGTTGGCTATATGCCCGATAAATAGTGTATAGTGCATTTATATCACAGTACACATCCCCATAAGCTGATTGATAATTCTAGAACATGCCAAATAAACCCTCTGGTGAACAGTGAAAACCACAGGAAATCATCGAAGTACAGGGACCATGGCTTCCATAGAAAATTGTTAGTTGATTGGAGATTTAAACTCTTTATATGTGGTTTACCCGAAACGGCTAAAAAACCATTGGTTTTCCCATGAATAATCACCGATTTTAGATGATAACTTAGTCCCATTTTAGGAAACCTTCAAATAAACATTGTAAACTATGCCATCTATTTTGCACCAAAACTATCAGCGCTTCCCCGGCACAGTCCTGCAAAACAGAGTCCATTGCAGGTGTTGCCAGCGGAAATGGGCAACATCGTACCTGCCATTCAAGGATTTGTTAGGGGCTGAACTTGAATGAGAAAACCAACCAAAAACTGAAAAAACATGGAAAACATGCTCTGAAGGGAAAAAATGGTCTGAAACAAATGGGACGACCACATGAACAAACAACCTAATGTTCAACATGATATGGTCTAATATTGTCTAATCATCAATGAACGACGCCATTTACAGGCCATCCTCGGTTCTCAGGCACGCCCATCTGGTACACCAATGGTACACCACTAGAACTACACCAAGATGCAGCAAGAAACTCTCAAGGCTAAAGGCTGCCTTTCTATGTGACTGTCACACTTGGGGATGAAGAAAAATCTGGCTGAATTAATTACTAGCTACCCTCGGGTAATCAAACATAGCAATTGGACTTTCCCCAATTTATAGGATGATTTTACCATTCACATCCATTCACATCCATTCACACCTCCATGATTATCCTCCATTTGTAAAGGATCGTCCATGGCCATCTTTGATTATTGGGCCATGGGGATGAAGTCCGCCATGGTCCGCCTGAGGGCCAATCTCATCTTGCTCTAAACCTGGTCGCTGGATGGTCCCCAAGGGGAAGCCTAAGGATATCATTCATGATAGCTTTAATTTAGAGGCCTTAGGGGCCTTAAAAACAAAAAAACAGGTCCCATTGAAACAATGTCAGGATAGGCTTCGAGGCTTCTCTGTGATTGCCCTGGCTTGGCTTGCCTATCTTGCCTCTTCCACTCAAGAAGCATAACCGCATTGAATGTCACACCACCCCATCACAGTTGCACCATCCCATCTATGTTCCTCATGACATCTGATAGGCGTCACATCCTCAACATCCTCAACATCCTCATCTGCTTGGTGCTTTAAATGTCACCAAGGAAAATCTGAAATATGACTGACTGACTGAACATAGAAGAGAATTTGAAAGCAGCAACGAATCATTGAAGCTTGTAATTTGCTACCTCTTCAAATCTATTCACGTCCCTGAGGTCCTACCCTCCAGTTGTCCCTAACCCAAAAAATGAGGTAGAGACTCGGAGAGACTCCCTGCCCAAGAAAACAACTCCAATAACTTACTTGCACCCTCCCCTTGGAGCAAGCGGGGTTGTCCAAAAATACGCCGTATCCAATTCCATCCACTGGTTTCTCCATATATTTGTCGAAATGTTGAAATGCCACCAACCAATCACTTACATGTTTAGACTTCCCCCATCTTCCCCTTGAAACACGCCATAAATGTCAACAAAAACACCCTGCACCAGTCGTGTCGAGGAGCTCGCCAATTTTTTGGAGAGTTCATACCTTCCCGGCCAAAAGTCCACCCAGGACATGACTGGAGCCGACCGCCGTTCTTCGGGCCCGGCACGGGACGGGCCGAGAAGAACTCCGCGACACTCTGAGCCAAAGGTGGGGATATGATGAGGTCATGCCGCAGCTCAAGTTGGTTCTGCCATTCTTGTTTTAATGCCAAAAACATCCAAAAACAAGTCAAAGTGGAGAAAACGATAATAAAACACCCATTTGGGAATGGCTCACACCACCTCTTTATGATGATTTGGGGGATGGTTTATATTATTGTGTTACCCCTATTAAACGCAGATTTCATGAAACTGAGATTGCAAGTTTCAACTCCTCTATTTTTTTTTTACAACCCGCACAAGTTTCTGCGCGTGAGACCGCTACCCCCCCCGTGTTGGGGGGAGTCGGCTGGGGGAAGGGGGATCGGTGTAGCGGATTTCCGCCACCAGATCGTGAAACGAGG
>Ga0126342_10000719_pt1 | contig 39719 bp, 31 predicted proteins | sample Cyp1metagenome_FD_92528 | JGI IMG/M metagenome (GOLD analysis project Ga0126342, IMG submission 92528) | Coral microbial communities from Lord Howe Island, Old Settlement Bay, Australia - Cyphastrea 1 metagenome | ecosystem: Host-associated > Invertebrates > Cnidaria > Coral ...
ATGGTCAGTTATGGTCATATTCAAATTTATGGTCAGTTATGGTCATATTCAAATTTATGGTCAGTTATGGTCATATTCAAATTTATGGTCAGTTATGGTCATATTCAAATTTATGGTCAGTTAAAGTTATGGTCATATTACGGTCATATTCCAATTTAAATATTTACCTATTAAAATCGTGACTATCTATTTTAAATAGTCCGACGTTTATCATATGGGACAACCAGAAAAATCACCCAGGGCATCACAGATATCCACACTCCACACATTTACTGAAACGTTCTTACGCAAAAAACAACAACATGGGGTGAAAATAACACCCCAATGTGAATTTTCTGATGTGTTGCATGTGTTATTTGTTATGTTATATATTTCTTATTGTGACGTTTTTTTCAACCAGAAGTGGTGGTAAACCAGCAAACATGCGGGGGTACATGATTAGTTACCCTCTGGCAATCCAAGATGTCTGGCTGGCAAACTGAAAGGGTTTACATCTACAAACGATTGTCTCAATAGAAGGGAAATCATGGCTAGTGTGGATACCTTGAGACCTGTAGGTTTCACTTCCGTTCTAGCTTTCACCGCAGCGCAATATCGTGGGTTTGCACTCCTCCAGTATGGACAAAGAAAACAAAGGTATACTCAGAGATTAGGATCAAACACTACGTACGATTCACGGAAATGTCAATCAAAAAGAGCAGAAAAAACGCACATGTACTTGATAGCTCATCCCACTTAGTAAGTGGGCTAGTTAACCTCAGTTATAAGTGGATTAACCCAACATTTGTCCCATGTAAATCACGTTACAACCCACCTAAACAAGCCCTGGTGATGTCGCACCAAGATATCACTGATATCACTGAAGTCACGTGCAAAAAATCCGTTCAGAACGGGATCAAATGATGGAATGATGGATGGAATGATGGATCATTATGGGCACACTTTTTCGCGCTGATTCCTTCCCGCTATACAATATGAAATTCATCGCCCTCACACGATGAGTCACACTGGGAGCATTTCATATGAAAGGGCGGCGCCAAGGGCGAAAATGACGAAACCATGTAGTTGTATATCTGGAGCCCAACTCATTGTTGCAACAACTTGGAATATAGCCCATTCAAATCATATATATATAGAATATCCATTTGAACATATTTGAACGATGAATTTGTAAGCCACTAACTACGCATCAGCCACATCATTCCAGATTAAACATGCGTATCTTAAACATTAACTACGCTTAACTATTACTCGTACACCAACATTTAAACAATAATCACTGAAATTACAAGGATAAATACCTCACTTGTATCCATTGATATGTGTCAATTATAACAATTATCCATTATTTAAAAAAATGAAACAGATCTTGATAACTGATCAATAATATTGTGGATTGAGAATCTCAAAACAAATGAACCATTGTTGATAATGACATCTGAAAAATAATCCTCAAGAATATGATCTTTAAAATCAATTATCAAGATATGGTTCAACTATTTAAGGCCTTTCATGGATAATGCCTTATAGTGTTGTTATCCATTGTCAATAATTTGTGGGTTGATGATGATCTTAAAATACAGTAACAATGATGGCTCAAATAATCAAGATAATGGTAATATGATCTTATATTTGGAATTAGGGAAATAGTCCGCAATAGTGATCAATTATTATCAATTATATATTTTTGCAGAGATCTGATGTGGAAATAATCCACAAGAATGTGATCTTGAAAATCAAATATCAAGATTTGGTTCAACTGTTTAAGGCCTTTAATAAGGGTCTTACATAATCGTTATTAATAAATTGAACATATTGATAATAAAATAATTTGAACCATATCTTGATAATAAAATAAGTAAAAATGATCTTATATTTGAAATTATTTGGATATTTGGATAATGGTACATATTCCACCATAACTGATTGGTGGTTTCAACCCCTCTGAAAAATATGAAAGTCAGTTGGGATGATTATTCCCGATTCATGTTCCAAACCACCAACCAGACAATGTCACCAACAGACTCATGTTCCAAACCACCAACCAGATAAACAATCTCCAATTTTACCATGGCTTGTATACCAAAAACCATCTCCCAACTGGATAATGGGACATATTCCACAATAGTTAGATCTTACCACCAATCAGTTAAATATCCATTTCTCTATGAATTCCCTATGGTTTCCTATGGGATATATGAATGTTCCAAATAACTGGTTGGTGGTATAGCTACCCCTCAATTAATCACTATTAACTATGATTAACCATCATTAACCATCATTAACCACCAAAGCACCAAGCAGTATAGTTACCCTTTGGCAAATTAATATAGACCCTGAAAATCACATTTTTTTAGTGGTTTCACTAATCTTCCAACCCCGACAACTGGCAGGGTCTATGTTAATTTACTGGAGAGTAGATCCCATTAAATTCCATTAAGCCACCATAAACCCTCATTAAATCACCATTTTCCTATGGTTTTTCCTATAGTGGAGTAGATTAGATCTTACATAATCCCACCACCAAGGAGCTAATCTCTTCGAATTCCTCCGAGGGATCGGATCCTTCCACCACGCCAGCGCCAGCATAGACCTGGAAATCTTCTGACGACCGAGTGATCTTTTTGCCCACCAAAACATAGGGAAAATATGCGAAAACATGGGGAAAAATGGGAAAATATCGAGGTTTTACAAAGAACCATGAGGATTTGTTGGTTGCTGATTTATGCTGGCTATGTTGGTGAACAGTTCACCATAAAGTAAGTGTTGAGTTGACTGGGGGGATATCAAACTAGTAGGGATTATAAACCAACTTAGAGCGTAAACGGGGCCATTATGTAGAGCTGCTGGTTATTTTCCGGTGTCATCAAATATGGCTGGAAAATCCCCAAACTGGAGCTGTTCATGGGAAAATTACTGGAGGCTAATCCTAAGACCCCCATGCCATGGTCGTGCCATGGTCAAAAAAAACCATGGTTTTTTGTGGTTTATGGTCATCCATTCCATGCCATGGGAATCGTTATAAGTACCTGTTTAAAAAAATGCTATACCATTTATATTGTGGATTTATATACCCTATATGTTAAAAAAAAAATGTATATACATCCCTATCCATGTTTATGGCTTCTGATTGATGACCATCTCCCAATGCTAGAGCCATCAGACTTTTGACCATGGAACATTGCCAAATACCCGCCCAAATGGGATACTTCCCTGGATGTGGGGGGGTCCCCCCCAATGGAATAGTTCCAATACATCCCACCATGTTTTCGCAAGAGATTCACTGCTGGTTTAGAAGCTGGCAAGTATGGAGAAATGTTACATGGTCAATGTTTTTCATTGTCGACAAATAATAATAATAATAATAATAATATATATATATGATATATCCATATCCATGATCAATCTTTGATAGTCCACAGAAGAAAAGACTCGTTTGCTGGTGATGGTTTTTTTTTCCATAGCAAACGTTACTCGTTTGGATGAGTTGAACTAGCCATCCAGTTGGTTGGTGATTTTCACCATGAATAACCAACCAGGTTTTTCGGGGTGACAGTCGCATCAAAAAGCCCTGCTGATCACATGCGATGTCCAAGTCATAAATAGTTGAAAGCACAAAAATGATGTTTCCATTGCTTCTATCATGTTCTATGATGTTCTGTCATGTTCTATCATACTGAGTCACTGGTCCCATGATCAACGTCTCCTGCCCACCACAGCTAAGGCTGTCCACGTGCAACTTTCGACCCTCCGTGAGCAGGGCAGAGCCTGAGTTCTCGATCTGCGTTTGGCTACGTCAGAACAGTCACGGTAGCACTGACAAGATTAATTTATAGTAATATATATATATATATTATGTGTGTTGATCAACAATGGAACATGGAAAATGGTTTAACAACAATGATTGCTGACATTGTTGTAATCACAGAATTGATGAAAATCAGAATTTGCGATTGTTCAGAACGTGATGGAGATATAGAGATTAATGACAACTCTGAAAAGAGTTACAGGAATTGTAAGAACGATAATGATAACAATAAAAAGAATAGCAACACAATCATGTTTGATGAAAGGTACTGGACAAAATGTAAAGCAAGACCGTAGCCAGCAAGACTAGATGTAGATGGAATATCTAATACACATACAGAAATAATTAATATATACAGACAAACATATATATATATATATATGAATGATTATATATATATATTATATATATGATTATGTATATATATATGTGTGTGTGTGTCTATCCGTCTGTGAGCTAGCACTGGTTTGACACCTTCCCGGTCTTTAAACATGTCTTTTCAGGATGAACCACTTCGAATCTTTGACGCGTCAGCGGATCATGGGCCAGGCCGGCTGTTCCAGCCGGCGTTTCGTGGGGAAAGCTCTGCAACGAACAGTTGAATCCCAGGAATAGCCTCTTCAAGCAATCCCATATACATTATAATTATGGGAATTTTAATAATGTTTAATGGGAATATAAATGGGAATATATTTTGTAGATAATATACCCATATACTCCATGGTGCTGTTATATTTACCTATAAAACTGGGTGATTTTGGGCGGCAAATGTTGGTTTTTATATTCCAGCACCATGTTGAGCTAATATGGGAATACTGGTAGGCCGCGGCCACCCCTTGGGGGGTCGTTTACATCATCACAGTAAGCGGATACCCGAAGCTGCTTTACCTCAATTGGGAATGGTTTTGAATGAAAATCATTCCAGAAGTTTCCATCAAATGTACCAGAAAATCCTATTTGCTGTGTCCTTTTTTAGTAATATCTGGAAGTTTATGTTCATAACCTCCGGTGTCATCAAACATGGCAAGCTGGAAAATGTCCTATTTTTATGGAGCTTGTGATGGGAAATCACCATATAAATTAGGTGGATTTTCCAGCAAACCAGGTTTGATTACTGGATGCTACTTCCAATATTCATATTATATCATATTATCATGATGAATCTTTGATAGTCCACAAAAACATCATCGTTTGCTGTCCTCCAGTTATAGCAAACAATTCAAAGGATTAAACTACCTAGCCAGTTGGTAGATGGTTTTCTTATTATTCCATTATAGTCCCAGTGTTTCATACTTAGCTAAGAGTTCCCAACTGGTGCAGGATTTCGCAACCATCCAGTGTATTATCCCATAATTCAACTTCTCCACCTTTGAATCATCCCTGCTCCTTTCAGAATGTCCTCCACTAGCCAGCCTATTCAGCTCTTGGACGCACTGCGCAGCTGCGCGTGCGAAAACACCCAGGTGCAACTGGTTTCATGAGGGATTTCATGGATGTGTTTCTCAACCGAACAGGGATTTTTATGGATTTAATTGGCTTTAAAAGCCGACCAAACTGTTGATTCAGGGACCAATAGTGATGCCCAGACATGTCCAGATTCTGCGGTGAGTTTTCAGAACCTTTCAAGAATCCATTTCATGGATGTCAAAGACGTAATTTAAATTCTTAATGCATGCAAATCCGGGTGACGGATCTCTTTTTGATCTCATTTGTCTTGCTGAAAAAATCTCCAGTTTGAACGTTGCTACTTCTCTTCTCATTTCAGTGGGTCTATTCCCAGCAAAACCAGTCGCCTGGGAAATTTGAGGCCCGGAGCGACTTTTATCGCCCCACGGCCCATCCGCACTGGCAACATCCCGACCGAGCTGAAGAGAATACAACAGATAAAACTGTTTGAGTAAAGTAACAGGTGTACGATATACTCACATATAAATTGCCATATATATATATATGTATTTTATATATATATGTATTATATATATATTATATGTATTATATTATATATATATTATATATATATATACCTTGGTATATATTACACCTATTGTTTGGTATATGTTTTATGTGTACCTTCGACTTCAGGTCTGGTCCCATTCGCAGGAGTCCAGGTGACGTTTCCTGCAAGGTGAGGCTAGCGTCGGAACGTCGTTGAACTGACAATCACGGAAGGCGTAACGATTGGATTTATGATGTAGCCAAGTTATATCATTGTTTATATAATATATATATATATATGAATTATATATATATACATATATATATGTATACATATATATGTATATTATATTATATATTCTATAATTATGGTCGACTGTAGTTTTTTTGGACCTATAAACCAACTTATACCTAGACGGGTCCACCTTTTTTGAGGCGGAACTGGATGAGCTGTCTGTTTGGGGGGGTTCCCAGTGGAGGGAATAGGTGGCAGCTTAGAAGCAGATAGTCTAAATTAATGGAATTTATATTATTACTATGATTATAGTGTTACCATTATTATGTTATTTTATTATATTATTACTCTATAGTGATAGTATACAAATTGGTATTCTGGGCACTGCTCTAGTCTTTTTTCCAATGCTCAAGTGTGTTTGTGACAGTGTAACTGTATCTTTCCTCTCATGTCAAACCCTTCTCAGCTCGTGCGATGGTTTCAATCCCAAACTTTGTCAGTTTACCCCATTGGAGCAACCCTGAGATGCAGTGGCTTTCAACAAATGTCCGATGTTGGAACACAGCACGCTAATCTAATAATAGAATATCATATAGTAATAAAATATACTATAATATAATAAAATACAATAATAATTGAGAATTTGACACCGACACCCTGTTGGTTCCGGCCTCATCGTGCGAAGCCGGGGCGAGGCGCACAGCTATAGCCTCGACTGTCGTGGACATCACCACTAGTGAGATGCACTGGGTATATCGTGGCGTATCATATTATGTTCAATTGCATTATGTTATATAATGTTATACTGCAGTATATTGTATATGTGTACAGTTGTATGATATCATATAAAGTCGTATTATATGGACTAAATAGATATATGTATGTTTGAATGGAACAACAATGTATTATGTGGATCAATATTGTATCACCTGCAATATGTTTTTGACATATAGACTAGTCTGGTATTATATGGAAGAATATTTCTTATATGGGCTCATGTTCTGTTATACATGTTCTTGAATAATAGAATATAGATTTATAATGTATTAAGTTGTTTTCTATTATTATATCATATTGTGTATTATTATATTACTGTATATAATTTTAGTTTATGGTATGTTATATTATATAATATCATATTATATTATAGGATGTTGCATTGTATTCGATTGTATCATTAATGTATCTTTAATAGTACATCATTAAGTTACAAGATATATCATGCCGTACTACATATTAAAAGCTATATATATACATATATATCATATATCATATTGTGTTTTTTTGATCACATGACACAGATTTATATTGCTTTATGTATCATATAGTACTTTGTACAGTATTATATACATAAGTTTGCATTCAAAAAACCAGATCATTTTTTCTATTGCTATTCTGAGTTATGTAATGTTGTACTATATCCTTAGAGAAATATTATACATATATATGTATATACATATATTACATTAAACTAGATATTTTTTGCATACAATATTCATAGTGTCTATATTTATCATCTCAATTATACACTGTTTCATAGTGTATCTTATCAAAGTATATACTATATACATTCAATTCGAATTTATTGTAGTGCATCCCGTTACATGATATAATTTCATGTTATTGGTTTGTCTTTATTATTGATTGTATCACCAAAACTCACTGATGGGGGTTGAGCCATCTACCAAAGTGTTTTCTCGTTTCAGACCATGAATTTCAGGTTAGGAGTAGATGGCGCAACTCAAAAATCGGTGCCATCTATTTTCAGGTTGGAGCAAAAGATACTCTACTAGTCATATTACATGTTATGGCATAGTGTGATATAGTATGTTAATATCTTATATGATTATATGAAATACTATTCTGTCATAGTATATAATATATCATGATTGTGCATGCACAGACAAAGATTTGTTTCATCAGCACATTTCCATTTCTGCCAGTTTCCAGTTCAAACTGATGACTTTCTTTTCTGGAAATCCTGGGAAAAAAAAAAACTAGCGACCTCCTGTCTAAGTTAGACCTCCGTCGACCTCTTTTTTCCTAAAACAACACTCCCTCTGGTAAACTAACAGTTTGCAAACTTGAAAATGGCCCAGTCGAAATAGTGGATTTTCATGGATTTTCCCATTGAAAATGGTGATTGTCCATAGTTATGTGAAAGTTTACCAGAGGTAAATCACATTAAATCCCATTAAACCACCATAAAAACTCACTAAACCACTATGGTTTTCCTATGGTTTTCCTATTAAACCACCATTTAAAAAAACTCACTCAACCACCATTTTCTTATGGTTTTCCCATTGAAAATGGTGATGTTCCATAGGGTTTTCTGTATCTTTGAGGCTCATTCGGTAACCACCAACGTTACTGGGATCTCGACGATCGAAGCTGTGCGACACGCCGGCCGCGTGCCGTGCCCAGGGCTGGTAGCTCCTGGCTCGATGGGCACAGAGTTCACCAAGCAGTTTCCATGGGAAAAGTGGTAAACCATACAGAAAACCTACGGAGAATCACCATGTTCAATGGGAAAATCCACTATTTCGATTGGGCCATTTTTGATGGTTGAATAGGAAAACCCTAGGAAAACCATAAGAAAATGGTGGTTTCGTGAGTTTTTATGGTGGTTTAGTGGGATTTAATGGGATTTACCCTCTGGTAAACTTTCACATAACTAACTGGAAAATCCATCATTGTAATCTTACTGGTGCTAAACGCAGGGAATTTTCGGGAATGATCCATAATCACTAGCAATAATCATCCCAGCAACCCCCAGCAACCCATCCATTCCCTACGTTTAGCACCAGTAACTAAGTATGGAAAAATGATGAAAAATGTGAAGATCATTGTTATGGTTTAAATATCTTTAAATAAATGAAGATGATGGAAAAACCCAGCTAAGCAGATTGTAAAAATCAGTGTAATTGATATGATGATATGATGGGTTATAAATGTTACCCAGTTACTAAGCAGTTACCTAATCCCATGGCCCATCAAAGTGGCTATGACTAACGCTTTGCGAACTGGAAGCCATGGCCCATTCTCTTTTATAGATGATAAAAACGATGATTTACAGGCAAAAAATATGTAAAAATGGTGGTTCTCCACTTTGCTACGTTGAATAACCACAGGGTAACCACCAAAAACCGAAGGATAAACCAACTTCAGCTGGAATTGTTGGGGATATGATCGGGATAGATTGGTTAACACATCCAGTTTACAAGAAGAAGGGTACCCATATTAAGAGTCTTTTGCCACTTTTGTGGTACACCCTGAATCCTCAGGCGCAACTGCTATCGCCCGACATACCTGGGGTTTAGCCCATGCCATGCCCATGCCAAACGACAGTTTTTCGAAGCCCACCGGGGAGATGTCACCTAAACACAAACAGTGGAAAATCCTAAGAAATTAGGGATAATTAATTGAATAATTTGATACTAAAACCCAGTTGTGTCTTGAATTCTGTTTACCCATTGAAAATTCCCTGTGGGTGTCTCCAAAAACTGGCTTCGTTCCGAATTTCTCTCTTTGGTCGGTCTGTTGGGAGCTGTTCTGCAAGGCTGGATCACATTCCAATTCTGAACTAAGTTCAGAGTAGTTAGTGGCTGCCCACGCACCCCAATTCCAGTTTTATATCATATCTTAGCCGACAAAAAGATGCCAAACCGTGTGTCGAGGATGGTGCAAATGAATGCAAATGATGGCTGGTTGGTGGTTTCAACCCCTATGAAAAATATTAGTCAGTTGGGATGATTATTCCCAATATATGGAAAGTCATAAAAGTCATGTTCCAAAGCACCAACCAGAAATGATGGTTTCCCCCCATAGTTTCCAGCTTCCCAACTTTTCTGAATCTTTGGAATCTCCTCGCAGGGACCCAAAAAAAAAAGCTGTGGACTGTCCCACCCAAGGCTATTGCGCTATTGCCAATCTGTAATTCAAAGATGTTGTGTTTCGATATCCCTAAGATAAATATAGATAAATCACAATGTTTAAGAAAAAACAGCTATCAAAAATTGCTTTGTTTTCGATTTCGATGTCCCTAAGATATCTCTAAAAAGTTGCTATCTTTACTGTACACCCGTCTTTACGGCTTGGAACACCATGAGCAGGTCCTCAAAGGCCCACTGTGCGATCCCAGCTGATCGGCAAAGCGGGGCGAATGGGTTCGACCTGCCAACGGGGCGAACATCAAACGGTTTGTTCAACGTGGCTGGGAAAATTCCCAAAAAAAAGGCGGTTTTATAGCTGGGAAATCTCATTTACAGTAATAATATTTAATACATGGTTTGCTGGGAAAAGCATCTCAAAAAACTGGTGAACCGGGATTTTACATGATTTTACTGTATAGCAACTGCTTAGGAACCATTATAAGCCCATGTATTTTTATGACAAGACCCGGTATCTCGGCACAAGACGAGGATTCACACGGGAGACTGGGATGATCCACGGGGGGGGGTTAAGCTGACCATATGGGGGTAGAATGATAGGTTTGATAAGAGATGTACCCTCTGGTACACTAACATAGCTATTGAAAATGGCCATTTATAGTGAGTTTTCCCATTGAACATGGTGATTTTCCATAGTTATGTGAAAGTTTACCAGAGGGTAACTGACAATGTCATCAACGGACTCAGGGGAAAATATGGGAAAATGAAATTGACCCTGAAAAAATTGGGGATTCAATCAGGGATATGTGTGGCCAACAGTCCTTGTTTTTTTTTTATACGGAAATGTAGTGGGACAGATGACCGATGATCAACCTGGATCCTGGGCCTGTTCCTTAAATGTTCAAGCCCACGTGGAAAAAAAAGAACCAAGAAGCATGAATATAGGAAGTCCCCAGCTCCGAGAATAACTGGTTGGTGGTTTCACCCCCTCCGAAAAATATGAAAGTCAGTTGGGATGATGACATTCCCAATATATGGAAAGTCATAAAAGTCATGTTCCAAAGCACCAACCAGATAAGCATGTTTTGCCAATAATGAGCAGTGTTCAAAAGCTTGCTTACTAGAGATTCCGATCGCGAATGATGATCGGATCCCAAAGATATTCCCATATAAAAGCTCACCATGGTGCTGGTATATAAAAAATTACATTTGACTGGGTGATTTTTATGACTTTTGGGCAGTTTTGTTGGTTTTGATATTCCAGCACCATGGTGAGCTAATATGGGATTGGACAGTTTTACCCCCCGATAAAAAATCATCATTCAACAGGGGTCCCAACATGCGCCTTGTCCTATTCTTTGAAGAACCCAAAGAAGAATCTGGAAAAACTAGTTCACTAACCTAAAATAAGGATATATATATATATATACATATTATATATATGTTATAATATATATATATATATATATTATATATATATTATATATATATATATATTTGGGAATGGTCACCCCAATCCTAACCATCATTCCAGTGACGTCGCGGCGTGAGGTCGGTATGATTCGTCCAGATTCAAATGTGAACATATGTTTAAAAAAAAAAAAAACATTCACAATATATCCCAAGTAATGTCAGCCCTGGATTAATAAACCTCAAACGGCTGTTTAATTGGGAGGGTACCATTAAAAAAAAAAAGTATCAGATTATGATCATTGGAGGAGTACCCCCCCAAAAAAAAATAAACAATGGTTCATTAATCCGGGGTTGACATTATATCCTTAGAATCTTCCACATTGAGCCCCCAATTGACTGTGAAACACATGGCATTCCCCGGGGGACCAGCCAGCCATTGGCTGAGCGTCCGCGCCATCCTGCAGCTTGGTCTCGTTGCGGAGGCGCCTTGAGGGTTTCGTTCGTTGCAACAAACATGGGATTGAAACCAACAGAACTGAATATCATGGCGATATCATGGCGATATCATGATATAATGCAGACTATAGTGGAATATTCATGGAATTGGAATATTGGGAGTTAATACCTTTCGGTCAAGCCTGGTTTCTGGCCATAAAAATCTGTGGAAAATATGAGGTCATCGACCGACATTTCAGCAACACGTTTATACAGTGTATCTCCAAGTTTTGTTGCAGAAAATCGATGTTTTTGTTGGCAGAAACTCCCAAAAAAAAAGTCCCCCAGCGCTGGGAGCATACTCTTTGTGGTCAATCCTCTGTTCAAATCCTGAAGTTTGTTGGAAAATCCATCCAAAATGGTTCCATATCTCTCCTTTTTTTTCCAAAAATCCCAATTTTTCTCACGGAAATCTTTGAAATCCCAGGTGGATGGATCAAAATCTCTTCCAGCTCAAGAGATCTCAGGAGATCACAGCGAAAAACCACCACGGAGGACCTACTGCGAATGGCCGCCGCCGCCATGGATTCCATGGTGAAGGTGCCGCCGCACACCTCGACAGGCGCGGAGGCGGTTGTTGTCTTATGCTTTGGGGGATCCATAGGATCCTAACGGTGCTGGTATATATGGTGTGCCATGGATCCCATCAATATACCCCAGTCATGTTAGCATTAATATACCACCATGGATCCGTCATGGGTAACAATAAATACACAGTTGAGGATTGATTGTGTTTTATGGCGTTTTATACCAGCAATTGACACCGTGAAATCCCATGAAATCCCCATCAATTCCCAGCAAATCACCATGAAATTCCCATCACAAAAAACAATTCCCAGTAAAACACGATCAATTCCCATGAAATCAGCCTCCGGTAATTGAACATACAGGAAAGGGCCCATTGAGTTTGATGATTTACCCTTTAAATATGCTATCTTAAATTCCCAGAGGGTAGATCTGTAGATCTGTGAAAACTGGTCATACACGACCCAGGAAAAAAAAAAAACGGTTATTTGGCTGGGGATGATTTCCCCGAACCATCATCTATGGTGAGGTCAAATGAGGCTGCGAAAAAAAATATTAGCCAGATAAATGGCAGCTATAGAGAATCTGGATGAATTTTGCTGCGTACCATCTGATTAAAAACCAACCGTTTGCGAACTGGAAAATCACCGTTGAAATAATAGGGAAAGTCATCAAAACTAAATGGGCCATTTTCCATAGCTATGTTGGAGGGTCAGTGGTGAGTGGTTTTGTTGGGTAAAGCCCTCGGTATAAACGGGATAACCCCACGATTCGAGGACCTATAATTGGGACAAACCAGATTTTTCAGTGACTAAACAAGCTGTTTTTGGGTATCTGTTGGAAGTGTCATAAGGATTGGATGTTTGGTGTTCCAAACTGTTCCAATCATTTTTCATTTTGAAAGTACTTGGTTATCATCCTCTGAAACATGCATAGAAATATAGAGAAACCATCCGCAAACTTCGCCGAAACCAAAACGGATTTTGGACCTGGCGACCTGAAGAAGTAGCTAAAACCACAAACCAGTGTTATTTATTTAAAGAAACTTGAACCTAAGTCAACAAGAAATAAATGATCCAATGACTGTTTCGGAAACCTCTACTTATGTCATCTTATTCCTCGCTGGTTAGGGTTTCAGGTTGGTTTATGTCCGTATGAGGAAAAATCCCCCAGAAACAATCCGTGGGCTAAACCAATATTTGAAAAGATCATGGCCAGTCTTAGACCCCAAAAAACATACATCGTTTTTTGCAGCTTAGTATACATCCCTACATATGTATATGGGGGTTTCCTGAAATGGGGGTACCGCCAATTCCTGGATGGTTTATAAGGGAAAATCCTATACTAAAATGGATGATTTGGGGGTACCCCCGTGACTTAGGAAACCTCCATATAGCCAAAGATCAAAGTTCCAAACTGCTCGTCCAAGGTTGATCCAGAAATGTGGTACCCCAACATTGGATTTTTGCCATCACCATGTTCCCAACCAGAAACGGCCCATGTTGTGGTATACCCTCCGTGGTAATTTCAGCTATGGAAGTCATGGTCCCCTCTAGGTCGATGATTTACCTACTTCGCGAAGAAAAAGAGGCCGCCTCTCTTTTTGGGCGCACCTCAATGTCCTTGTTGGGAATGTGGCCCGTGTACCCCGGAATGGCGAACATCCTGGCGGATTTATGTACCGAAGCTGGGAGACTTCACATAAAAAACGATGGAGAAAAAACGATGGCGATCCCATCCTCCATACGAAACATAGCCATTCTATGGTCCCAAAGATGTATAATCTTGTATAAATGTCCTATTCAAGCATGGTTTCTTGCGGGTGTTTGTTCTATATTAGGGGCTAGGGATTAGGGGTTTACCCTCCACAAAACATAGAAATAAATACACAAAATAGACCATGTGCAGATCCTTTCCTAAGGAAACAACCATGGATTTCCATAGCTATGTCAATTTACGGGAGGATAACCCATAAAAAGTGTCCTTTCACCTACCCAACTGGAGGAGTTCAATTTGGCCCATGGAAATGCCGCAGCCACACCAGGGGTGAATCAGCACCATCCAGCGCACCATGACTTAGCATGACTTCGCCAACTTGGGGTTTCATGGCTGTGGTAAACATTGGTCACTACGGACCAAATAAACCATCTTCACTTAGAAACCCATGGCTTCGCCGACCAAAAACCCATCCCCCAATCGGTGCCTTGAAGCCACCGCACTTCCGCGCAGTGCACTGCGCCGTGTGCCGCTGGTGACGCTGTTTCGCGACTCCTCAAAGCCAACTGAGGTACTACTTGGTGGCTCATCCCACGGCTCGTAAATGGCTTATAACCCCAGCTATAAATGGGGCAAGTTGGGTTAATCCACTTATACCTGGGGTGAACTAACCCACTGACGAGCCGTGGGATGAGCCACCAAGTAGGCTCTATTGTGCTTGAATAGTGACCAACAACTAAACTGACCCAGTTCGGTAAACACCTGTCAGGTACGATGGATATTTGACATACCCTCGGGGAATTTTTCACGTGGCGGAGCATCCCCGAACCAAATGGCCCTTTTTTTTGGAAGTCGCTGTGAAAATCATCGAACTCAGCACCAAACATGGGATGGATACTTGCCCAAAGCTGTGTAAGAACGAGGGGTCACAATGGGTCACAACCTGACATTGTCATTGACCAATTGACCATTCCAATCCTCGCAATTAAAGCCCGAAACTAATCCATGCAATTCAAGGTGCCAATACAGTTTGAACATTGAACATGTTGAACATGTTTGATCTCGGTTTGATTCAGTTTCTCTGAAAATCATCATCTCGGAGATTACATCGGACTACCCTAAATTCCTGGGGTTTATCATATCTGGTTGGTGGTATACCTACCCCGCTGAAAAATAATGGAGTTCGTCAGTTGGGATCACTATTCTCAACTGAATGGAAAGTCATAATCCATGGCCAAACCACCAACCAGATATAGATTCATAATTATAGATAATTATAGTGGATATCACTGAACTGGGCAAATCATACTAATTAATGTAGGCTGCCTAATAATAAAACCCCCCCCCTAAATGTTTGTTATTTTTAGGGGGGGTCAGCATTCCAATAGTAAATTCCTGGAACCCAATAGTAAGCTCTTCTTGGAATCTGTCTGGATACTATACCATGCCCTCTTGACAAGGTCAGAACATGAGTTTTTTGGCAATACTAAAAGTAAATTAGGCTAATTGACTTTTAGTATTGGAGAAAAAACTGGAGTTTGGAAAAAAGTTTCTACTATTGCCATGTTGGGTCCACTATTGGCCATGCCATCTGGACAAGGTCAGAACATGAGTTTTTTGGCAATACTAAAATCAAATTAAGCTAGTTGACTTTTAGTATTGGAGATAAAACTGGAGTTGGGAAAAAAAAGTTTCTACTATTGAGAAGGTATCATTATTGGCTAGACAACATTAACTATAACCATATCCATATCTATAAATCTGGGCAAATAGTAATTGGAGCCCTATGGTTTCCTATGCTTTCCCTATGGTTTTCCTATGGGATATATGGATGTTCCAAACCACCAACCAGCTGGGCTTTCTCATATCATGTTCATTCATGATATCGCCATCTCCGGGTCTCCCGATAAACCCCAGGCACCCCACCACCCCAGCACCGTCCTGTGCGGACAAAGGTCGTCCCGACACGTTGTTTCGACTGGGCAACCGGCGAAAAAAAAATCCACGACTCGAATGGCACCGGACCCAAGGCCTAATTCGCCAGCTATACCATCTGGTTAGATAGTATATGGTATATGGTATATGATGGTATATGATAGTATGACTATATGATGGTATATGATGGTATATGATGGTATATGATGGTATATGATGGTATATGATGGTATATGATGGTATATGATAGCATATATATAGTCAATCACTATATGATGGTATATGGTATATATAACTTTATACCATCTGGTTATGACTAACATAGCCATGGTTAAAATCCCGAAAATAAATGGAGGTTTATAGCTGGGAAAATCATCTATTTCTATGGGCCATGGCTTCCATGGCTATGTTAAATAGCCAGAGGGTAACTGTTTTATAATCTCAAGATACCTCAAGTGATAAACTGCCAAGGGCCATAAACTGTCAGCATTGTTCTTACACCACGCAAAAAAAAACGGACACAAATACAATTTGACCAGCAATTGTGAGGTTTACAGTTGGTCAGCACCAAGAAAAAGGAACTGTACTGATATGACAATCACAAATTCTGGCCATCTTTGGGAGCACAGTTCTGACAATTTCCAGGACTGCCAAGTTTGCAAGGTTCGACCCAATCTCTTATTGATGTTTGAGATGGCCGTTATATCATCTCCCTAATAGTGATAACGCCCATATGTGCACCTAAACTGAATCATTCCAATACTAAATCAGGGTTTGGTATGGCGGCTTTTCAATAAGTTCAATATGTTTCCAGAAGGGATTATTTGGCAATAACCATATATAATATGTATTTGGCAATATACTCTTACTATAATATATAAAAATTATAATATATTGTTGCGTATCTAGTCTAACTGCTATTTCAAAGCTTATCCAAAATAGTGTTGTTTTTAAATGTTACAGTAACCAGTTTGGATGGTAAAAGAATTAAGGTAAATGACAAGAATGATACTGGCCATGATCATCATCAAAATAATAATAATAATCGTCGTCATCGTCATCGTCATCGTCGTCATCATCGACATCGACATCATCATCATCATCATCATCATCATCATCATCATCATCATCATCATCATCGTCATCGTCATCGTCATCGTCATCGTCATCATCATCATCATCATCGTCGTCATCGTCATCGTCATCGTCATCGTCATCGTCATCGTCATCGTCATCGTCATCATCGTCGTGATCACCGTCATCGCCGTCATCGCCGTCATCGTCATCACTATCATTATTGAGCTGACTATTCTAACTATCGCTGTTACGATTGTTACTTGGTGGTTCATCCCAGGTAAGTGGCTTACCCCACTTACAATTCCTGGGATCAACCACCAAGTACAGTTCCTCGTACTGTGGTTCTATTCCTAATTACTAATAATACTCATGACAGTAATCACTATTATCAAATATATCGTCATCGTCACTATCTGGTTGGTGGTTTTAACCATCTTGAAAAATATGAAAGTCACTGGGAAGGATTATCCCATATATTATTGAAAATAAAAAAAATGTTTGAAACCACCAACCAGCAAGGGTACGTCCCGGTAATATCCTGATAGAACCCACAGAATTGTTAGCCCATCAGGCTTCCAAACAAGCACCGCCGGCCACGGTTGGACATTGGCTGTGCGCCCTCTGGTAAACGTTTACATAACTATGGAAAAACACCATTATTCATGGGTAAATCCACTATTTTGACTGGGCCCAGTGAAATCCCTTTAAAATCGTCCCCTGTGCCTGCCACTTGCGCCGCGAGAAGGCCACGACAATGTGCCAGCGACAGCGCCATCGCGAGAACTTGGGCTGAGTCCTCAGCGATGGTCTATATATCTATACATTATACATATACATATATTATATTATAGATTATAGATATAGAAGTATATGTATATATATATATATATTATTATCTATATATTACATATAAATATACATCATATACATCATATACATCATGTACATCATGTACATCATGTACATCATGTACATCATGTACATCATGTACATCATGTACATGTACATGTGCATATATAGAAATTGACGTACATGTGTACATCTACATTTAATTATATAGATATGTAACATATTTAAAATCGCTACTGAAATCAACCTAAAATCTGGTCAGTCAAGCCATAAAATTGTCCGGTTATACTGGTTACAATGGCCATTTGCTCCAAAACTGGCATATGTTGAGGGTAAATGTTGGTAAACAATGGTAGATATTCTAGCACCATGGTGTATATGGGATGTGTTCAAACCATTTAAAACACACCATGGTGAGAGATTTGACACTGGAAAATCATGGAAAATCCGGTGCTGCGAGGCGGAGCGATGACAAAAATGGACACCGGAAACCATAGGTTTTTTGCCCCTGAATTTTAGGCATAATTAACAATGGCTAATTGATAATTCAGAATGATGTTAGATAATTGAACATGTATTATTATCATTCTTTATGGATGATCAATTATCCAGTTTTTGATGTTTGGCCAGTAAATAATGTATAAATAGGTTTCTTGCATTTTTCCCCGGAAAGAAAAACATCTGGCACCGACAATCATCGAATTCAGGAATGGAAATCAGCAATCCTGGACCGCTCAAATTCTCGGAAATATTCTCTAGGAAATGAGGTCACCCCAATGCCAGCTCAGCGCGAGGCTGGAAGATAGAGAAGATCGGGTGACATCAAAAAAGGATCCCGCCTCAGTATAGACAGATCGCGTCGCCGCTCGGCGAATCTGATGAATTTGGGATTTCGGGGGGTGTGTTGATGGTGATTCATGGGAAATCATTGGTTTATAATAGGGGAACTCATGGGATTTCATGGGATTTTTTTCGGATTTCATAGTGATGAATGGGAATTTCAACAACAGCAGCAGCAGCAACAACAGCAACAGGGAAACTAATGAAGATTACCATCTTGTAATTTCTGGTAATTTAACACTTTGCCGCTGCGATAAAAAGCCATTGAAAGTGGCGCTCATTTGGTGACCGATGATTTACCGATAAAAACTGGTTGGATTGTCCATAGCTATGATACCCTCTGGTTATGTCAAAATAGCTATTGAAAATGGCCATTTATAGTGAGTTTTCCCATCAAAAATGGTGATTTTCCATAGTTATGTGAAAGTTTACCAGAGGGTAGGTGATTGCAACTGATCATTGAGCCTCGTAAGAACATAATGCTTCATCTGAAGGTTTGCCTGAGAATAGGATATCCCGAAATCTCCTCGTTGATCATCGTTTTTCACATAGAGAAACGGAAACTGCCTACTTTGCCCCCCTCTATTCCGGATAAAAATTGCAAGTCTTGGATACCCAAAATCAGATTCTCCACTGTTTGGTCAATGGGGGTTTCCATAAATGGGATACCCTTTATCGCTGGATGGTTGATTTCAGGGAAAATCCCAATCTATAAATGGATGATAACTAGGGGTACCCCCGTGACTTAGGAAAGCCCCAAATAGTCTCATTCATGTCACTCACGATTTGGTGGATGTTCCACTGCGATTGTAGGGATACCGGAAGGTCAACTGGCTTAAAAGATGATAAAAATGTGTACCCGAGCTGATAAACAAACACTTTGCGAACTTGAACATGGCCCAGTCGAAAGTTCGTTGATTTACCTATTAAAAATGGTGATGTTCCATAGTTTTCTGTATGTTTACCAGAGGGTAAGTGTATGAAACTGCACCAAGGTTTACCCCGCAAACTCTTTTCAAAGAGCTGGGATTGATGGATATCAAATTCACAAATATCTTGTTCCATATATAATGTCGGTGACATGGTTTTCCCATACCCAATGATATCTCCATAAATATCCTCGATGTATCCCCACCACATATCCCCAGGAACCCTATGTAACCCCCAAAACGATGCCGAACATGTTTCCAGAAAGTACTTCAATGATGCTTCCTTCATATTTTCCAGGTGTCCAAGGTATTTTCGGCATCTAACTTCGGGGCTATAAATATGTTTGCTAACCCCTGCTACTTAGATGGGCCAAGGAGATTAGTGATTCCTGGTTTGTAATTGGCTTATTAAAAAAAAAAAAACAGTCATAATATAAGATAATCAATTTTACTAACTAGTCAACTAACCAACTAACTCCATGGCCCATCTAAGTACTACGTTATCCCCAGTACATATATATATATATAAATACATATATTCCCACGATATTCCCATGAAATCACCATTTTTGTTGGTTAAACCGTTTAACCCCATCAAAAGTGGTTCAAATACCCCTGCAACTTTGCCGTCAAAACACCTGTGTCTGCGCCAAGGGATTCACTGACGAGACCTCGACTTGCTACGGACGTTTCGCGTCAAGTGAGAGAGGTGAGAAGGTCGAATGGGAAGAATTGGGAAGATCATTGATAATAATTAAAAAAGGACAATAACAATTTTAATGCTAATAATAATTGATAAATAATAGTCATAAATAAATAAGAATAATAATGGAACATAGTAATACAGTATATAGGATTATAGCCTATATCTATAATAATAATTATTATTCATAATAATAATAAAATAATAATAGTAATAATTTTGATAATAATTAGTGGAATAGATTTCTTGAATTGATGGATATGTATGGGTGATAAACCATATAATTATATATATAACTAATGGATGATGTATAAATGTAGTTGAGACATGGGAAGATCATGGAACTATTATTTGTGATATAGATATATTATACTGTAATGAAGGGAATTCATGGGATATGTTTATACAATGGTATATGTAAACTATTCGTAAAACTATTCATCCTATCCCTCAGATAATGTACACCGAAGAAATGTCAGGAATCAAAACAGCCCATGAAATCCATGAAAATTCATCTGCGACAGATAAAAACCCATGGCCCAAAGAAGTCCCACTTAAAACCAAGGGGCATTTTTGGTCCCTTTTCCCACTGAGATGTCCATCCCGAGAACGAACCGGAGCACTGGAAAACAAAAGCCACTAATCTAACTGGGGTATTTCATGGTTTTCATTTGATACTAAGTGGGCTATTTCATATGCAAATGGTGAAATCTATGGTTTTTCATATGGTGAAATGGGGATGGGTCAAAACCCTGGTACCTAGTGAACCCCAAGTCATAGCTGGGATTTATGGATGTTCATCCCACTAAAAATGTATCTATAGGTATTGACCCATACCCAAATCTATCCACCTGGCTTCACTTAGTGCACTGCCATGGTTTCCGAGCGGCCGATGTGGCCGCTGACGGAGACACGCTGCACCACTCCACCGTGCCGAAGGAAGGGCGCTTCATGGCGTCGCCGTTGGCGGTTGCCAGACGTTGCCAGACGGGGGCAACGGGGTTGGTGATCTCCCAACGACTAGGAGAACCATAGGAAAACCATAGGAAAACCATAGGAAAACCATAGGAAAATGGTGATTTAATGGGATTTAATGGGGTTTAATGGTGATTTTATGTGGGATACCCTCTGGTTGGTGGTTTTTCCCTACTCTGAAAAATATGACGAATCGTCAGTTGGGATCATGAAGATCTCCCAACTGAATGGAAAGTCATAAAATTCATGTTCCAGACCACCAACCAGATGATTGTTGATGGTACCCTCTGGTAATAGCTATTGAACATTGTGATTTATAGTGGAATTACCCATTGAAAATGGTGACGTTCCATAGTCGTGTTAGTTTACCAGAGGGCAATTATGCTTACTGTGGTTTAAAACCCTTAATAAATCCAACTGCGCACCCAAGTGTGCATTACCATGGTTGAAAAACAAATGCCAAACACTCCGAATAAACCCAACTGCTCCCCCAAGTGTGGTCCCGCAGCCAGAATTGTCTGTGGAGTCGAAGTTGACTGGGATTGTGGTTGCTAACCAGGGTGCGTCACCATCAGTTTTCCAGTGCAAAGTTCCATATTCACTGGACTTGAACGAGGCATTAACTGTGGAAAGCTGAGATAGCAATGAAAAAATATATATGATCTTCCGACGATTTTTAACGAGAAAAATCATGTTTCAGACATCCCACCTCATCATTCATGGAAGTTGGATATGTCCAGGTATCTTGATGGTTCTAGCCCTCTAGGTTTCTCAACAGTTTATATTTTAGGTGTATACTAAGCCATCTCATTTTCGATGCAATTCTGATCGAGATCTACACGTTGAAAAGTGTTTCCGCATTAAGCCGTGCTGCCGGCTGCCGTGCTGCAAGTTTATGGATTTGCGTACGGGACCCCAACAAAAAGGACTTTTGAATGTCCCAATAAAAGATTCCCCTCTCCCATCGGATCCATGTATGGTATGCTAACATTTGGGGCATACAGTATATTGATGGTAAATGTTACCATATATACCATACATGGATCCTATGGGTCTTGCAAAATGTCCATCGATGTCCCGAAAAGTATCAAAAATGGTATGTTCACGGTAGGCGGACAGGAGTTGACCCCAGTTCGAAATTGGCATAAAAATCTATTCTGTTCTGATAGGTAATTACCCATTTTATCCATTTTTATGCCAATTTCAGGTAATATATAAAGTCAATCGCATTGACTTCCAAAGGAAATTGGAACATTGAGTGCAACAATCCTGACCATTCAGCATTCTCCATCCGCGCTGTGACTGGTAAACATACCAACGCTTGCTGTTTCAACTCCCATGTTTTGATGGACTATCTCCATTGTTCATGATTACGCAGGGAACAAATAGTGTTGGCTGAATTTTCATATCTGCTCAGTTTGAGTATCTTTTATGTGACGTATATTGAGCCTCTATGGAATTCCATGATGGTTTCATGGTGCTTCCCAGAATTCATGGGATTTCCCTATGATTTCCTTCGATTTCTATGGGTTGCTGTTTCTCCATGGTTCAAACGTTAAAACCGGCCCTGAGCTGCGCCACGGAGTGCCACAATGAGTTCACAACTTTCCGCTGAAAGGACACCACAGGGAGCGGCCTCGGATGGGCATCCCCCTAGGGATCCGTGGTTCATAGTCTGTATGTGTATACAGTATACATGTTGTATATATATATATATATATATATATTATGTATATATATATATATATATATGTTTATACACAATCATGTATATATATATATATATACCACATGATCCCATAATCTAGTGGTGATCTTCCATATGTAAAACTGGGGGTGGAAGCCATTTACCAAGTGGGGCTCGCAACCCCCTTGAGTAGGGAATGGATGATATGGATGGGAATGGGGGAATGGGATGATTGTGAAAATACTCATGGATTGGATCCTTCCCAATTTTTCCCCCATTCCTACGGCCGTAGCACCAAGAATTGCCATCAGACATCTCTAGCTGCAGCCTTTTCTTTGGAGAACTCACACAATTTCTCCAAGACAACCACAAAAATTAAGAAGTAGTGAGATATAATGAGTCTTTTTGTTCATTCACGGTCATTCTCTGGTTGATATGAACTGACCAAAAATAAAAAATAAAAAAACGACAATTGATGGTCATTCTCCAGTCTCAGTAGTGGGGCCCAACCCCTACGAAAAAGAGCCAGATGATTAGAAAAAAAACTCCGCTTGGAATCTGAAGAAACAAAAGTGTGATTCGGCCATATTCGGCCGCTTCACCTGACATCATGACCTTTCTGAAATTTCGTTCATCGTCTCTGCAGGATCATCCTGCAAAGTCCTCGTCTCGTGTGGTTTTCATGACCACCAGACACGAGGACCGTGGGATGATCCTCCAAGATAAGAAGATAATTGCAGTTCAACATCAGTGAGTGGATTCCCCCATAGTTACCCTCTGGTTATGACATTCACACTTCGCCATGGAAGCCATGGCAGCCATGGCCCATAGAAAGTTCGATGATTTCCCAAACCTCCATTGATTCTCGCGATTTTCCAGTGCGCTATGTTAGTCATAAGCAGATGGTACATTTGCTGAAAAATGGATCTGGGTAAATTATCAATAATTATCATAATCATTTGGGGATAGTTACCCAATCCTAAGCATTGCAGGGAGAACAGTGAGGTCGTTGTAATTTACCCAGATAGTCACATCCTTTCATGGATGATTTTCCAGTCAACATCTTGAGGATCTCCTACAGGATGGGACCCCCAAGATAGCTGGCCAGCTGCCTTATTATAAGTGGCTTAACCATGGTTTATGCTAGATATAACTATAGTTTTCATGGGGTTTATATGGGTTTATACACCAACGTCTAACCGAGGGTATCATCCTGCAGCTGAGGCACATAGAAGCCGCGATCCCAAGGTTCCTGACAGCGACCGTGATTTTTCGAGGGAAGACGCTTGCTCTTGGCCATTAACGTCCCCAACAAAGGAAAACAACTAGAAGGTGAGGCCCCCCAGTTGTAAATTGGTTAATAGCTATATATCATTATATATCCCCCATATATTTGAATCCGTGCGTCAACCAAGTTGTGTGCGTCAACTGTCGAATGGGGGCCTCCTAAATCACCAAAAATCGAAAGGATTCCGGCGCCGAAATGAGCGAAATTTCCCAGCGCTCCAAAGATGCCCCAAAGATGGCCGAGGTGTTTGTATTACCCTCTGGTTATGACTAACAGTTCGCCATGGTATAGATGGCCCTAATCGAAATAGATGGTTTACCGTTCTTAAAAATGGTGATTTTCCAGTTCGCTATGTGAGTCATAACCAGATGGTAATATTATATAACCCCATCATACCCCACCTATTCGATATATCCAGCCTAGGGCCTAGGGCCTAGACCAGCTCCCCAATCCTCATGTGGACCACCAACGATACAAATCTCAGAATCTGCGGTCTCGATTCCAATTTGGCTTAAGGTAACAGTCGAAAAAACAAAAAAAAAAACTATATAACCCATAGGATCCATGTATGGTATATATGCTAACATTTGGGGTATATTGATGGTAAATGTTACCATTTATAGCATACATGGATCCTATGGGATATAAACAGTTCATGCAAAAAAACAATTTGACGATCATCTACGTCGGTCAAAATCACCAAATCTCATGGAATCTCCACATGGGTACTGGAGCCAATGACTTGACCCAAAAATCGTCTGGATTTTAACCTCTCATCTCACGCTGAATCATTGTTCTGGTGATTCGCAGCAACTAAAACAAATGTCAGCATAAATTATGTATCAGTAGCAACTAAAGCGATATGATTTTGCAGCAAGTAAAGCATGTTTTTCTGTTTTTTGTCTTTGAACCATCATGTATCAGTGATATTCCAATTGTTTGCTGGTAAAGCCCCTATAAATGATCAACCAACAAAATGATATCATACCGTTGATTATAATCATACATATATATATAATATATATATAATATATATATATAAACATATATACACCATCATATGACATGAAATCAATTAGTTATAGTTATATCACGATGATATCTCTCCAACATCCCCTTTATTGGAACATTTAAGCATCACTACCCATTAAGCAACTCATGAGATATAGCAACCACTAAAAATGTGCCAAAAAACGCGATCTTTTTGATGATACCCTCTGGTAAACATACCAAAAACGATGGTTCAACTGACAATGAAAATCAACGGACTAAATCAACGGACTTTCAACGTTTACCAGAGGCTAAGTTCTCATAGTTCAGCAACCTGAATAGTTTAGCCTCTGGTAGTAGAGTGGCCGCCAATTCCCATCATTCCAGTAACGGTTCTCTGTGAGGAACAGCGAGTCACGAGGTCGTGATCAAATTCATCGAGATAGGTAGTATACAATTACGACTTAATCAACCATCATATGATGTTGCTCTGGGATGCGAAAAAACCATGGTTTCCGGGTTCAAAATAAATGATCTACATTCATGGTCAGTTTTCATCAGTTTTCCACATCTAGATTGTTAGTTTACCAGAGGGTACATCCCCATGATTATCCCCAGGTTATACCCTCCAGTAAATTAACAGTTCGAGCCTGCCCAGATAGTGGTTGGTTTCCACCCAAAATAGGTGATTTTCAGGATCTACAGTGGATGGGCCAGCGAAATCCTGCACCACCAACCGGATGGTTGGAACCCCAAAAAAAATAATGGGATGTTTACCACCTATCAACGGGCGCAGGATTTCGCAACCATCCACAGGTGTTAAGGGGACAGGATGGGGCACCCCAGTGATGTTTGTTGGTTTCGAAACCATTATAACTCCCATTAACTATTTGGCTGGTGGTATACCTACCCCTCTGAAAAATCATGGAGTGAGTTCGTCAGTTGGGATGATGACATTCCATTCCCTTTTCTGAATGGAAAGTCATTCATCAAATTCCATGGTTCCAGTCACCACCAGTTTGCTATAGCTATATATACCCTCTGGTAAACATACAGAAAACTATGGAAAATCACAATTGTTTGTGGATAAATCCACTATAAATGGCAAATTTCAATAGCTATGTTAGTTTACCAGAGGGTAACCATAAACATCCATAAACCCATAGAATTCAGCCAAGGTACTGCTTGGTTGATGAAGTTTCGAGCATCTTCAGTTGGCAAGCCGCAAACCGCAGGCGTGGGCGACCTGCTTGGAATTTCGCTGAAGTTCAAGGACTTGGCGCTCACGAATCTGCAAATATCAGATGGTGATGTAGCATCTGGTTAATCCAGAAAATGAACTGGAACTGGTATTTATCTGGGCAAATTATAATAATTCACAAACCTGAAATAAGGCCATTAAAGGGGATGATTCCCCTTATTAACCATGATTCCAGTGAGGGAGAACAGTGAGGTCGTTATAATTTACCCAGATTTATGTAAAATAATGTACATCATATCGCTATCTTCTGGTGATTTCACATAGCAAACTGGAAAATCCAGAAAATCAATGGAGCTTTATAGCTGGGAAAATCATCTGTATCTATGGGCCATTGTCCAGTTCGCTATGTTAAATAACCAGAGCGTAATTGGGGGGGTCCTAGAATAGGGGGTACCCCAAATCATCCAAAACGAGACCAATTTTAGTATTGAAACCAATTGTTTTGGGGGTAGCCCCATTTTAGGAAACCTCCTAATGGGGACATAGTTCATTGGAGAAAAGTGGCGATGGTAAATATATGTAAATATCAGATCTTGCTGGCTATACCAATGATTGTGAGTACATTAGTACAAGTTACTTGCATGTGTACGTATATGTCTATATATATATTATGATATAATATTAAATTATATTATATTATATTACAATATAATATATTACATTGTATCATATTACATTGTATTATATTACATTATATTACATTACATGTTATTTCATTACATTATATTACAATATATTATATTATATTATATTACATTATATTATACTACATTATATTATATCACATTATATCACATTACATTACATTACATTACATTATATCATATTATATATATCATACTATATTATATTATACGATATTGCATTATATTATATTATATTATATTATAGTACATTATATTATATTATATTATATCAAATTGCTGCATCCGCCTGTTTTTACACCTCCGCTCCTATCTGTTGAATCCCCTGATTCTTCATGAAATGTTGTTTTCGAGTAAGGTCAGTCAAACCTCCCTCCGTTATTAGGAGATGCTCGAATGAAGGGGAAAAAGACGGGGGAGTCACCCTGGTCGAAAAATTGGTTTGCAAACCCATGTGTTTTGGGACCCAAAAAGAAATGACATCTGCACCCGCCAGTCACTGGCCACAACAAGGAATCAAACCAAAGGGCTGCCATTGAAGCATCAGAACTCGGAAAGCTCGGCAGGACGTATTCTGGAAGTCGTTCAAAAACATTACACCCGTTTTCAAGACATTGCACCTATATAAAAATATCCCAACTTGGGGTACCAAATGGCTCCACATTTTTTTTCCATGGCTCATTCGACCCATCCTTCGCTAGGCTCCCCACATGCGTTCACAAAAGAAGGTCGCCAGGTTAAAGGGATCTCCGGATGGACCCTGGCAGGGATCCCGTCATCCCACAGGGACTGAAAAACTGGTTGCTTAGCATACCCCATGATGGGTGGTAAATGGTGGTTAGCATATCCACAAGAAACCTGGTTAGCATATCTTCCCCATGATGGGTGGTAAGAATCCCCAAGAAACCATATTCCCCATGATGGGTGGTAATAATCCCCAAGAAACCTGGTTGTAATATGTTGCAATCCCCGATACGAACCAATCAACAAGGACATAGAGGTTTACTAAAATGGGGGGGAAACCCCAAATCATCCATTTTCATAGGATTGTCCATTATAAAGCATCCATTTTTGGATTGCCCCCAATTTTTCCCATCAGACTCTGACGAGTGCCTGCTTGGCAAGAGCGTGGTACCTGGCGTTGCATTGCCGAAAGGATCTGTGGCTCATCGCACTTAGTAAGTAGCAATGTATTGTTGTAACCATGTATATAATATGTGTATATATATATATACATATATATATATATATATATTGTTATGTAATGGATATAACTATGGTAATCGTAATCATCTGGTTGGTGGTTTCAACCCCTCTGAAAAATATTAGTCAGTTGGGATCATTATTCCCAGTGTATGGAAAAATAAAAAATGTTCCAAACCACAAACCAGTCACGGTAAGTAGGTTATGACCCCATAAATGGGATAAGTAGGCTTAATCCACTTTAAAACTGGGGTGAACTAAGCCACTTGCTCAGTGGGTCAAATAGTCGTATACCCAACAGTAAACCTCCATTTTGGATGGAAAAAATTGCGGTTTACATCGTTCAGGAACTTGTTGAAACTCCCAAATTGCCTCTTGACCTATGTGTGGAACCTGCAAAAATTGGGATTTTGTCGACCACCAAAATGTCGAGGCGGAATTTTTGGTCGCAAAAACTGTGACTCGCTGGATTGGTGCAAGGGACCATTGAAACCGGAAAGCCCTATATTTCATGGGACAAATCCATGGTTTCCGGTTAAGAAAATAACCCTTCAATCCAGTGAGTGACTCATTTTGACTCAATGTGAAAATATGGCTCTGGACATACCAAAAAATCTCATAGCTGATTTTCTACATGAAAATCACCATAGATTCCAGGATCATGGTCGATCCCGATGGGAAATGCAACTGAGACTTGCAGATCTCCTGAGTTGGTCCTAACGGCGTATCTCCTGAGTTGGTTTGGTGGTTCAACCCAACTATCCATCATTTGAACCAATCATACCCTCCTGTAAATTAACATAGACCCTGGCAGATAGGATTTGGAAGATTAGTTTCCACTAAAAATGGCTGATTTTAAGGGTCTATGTTAATTTACCAGAGGGTAACTTTTAAAAAATGAGAAACTACAATGCCAGGTTCCATCTATCAATGGGATTAGACCTAGCTTTTCCAGAGTTTTCCCATCGAAGCTGGTACATCTACCTGCAGATAAACACCCGAAAGACATGGATGTTGGTAATCTTAAAATAGTATATAACGTATATAGAATATAAATGTCAGTACCATCATCATCATCAACATCATCATCATCATCATCAAAATCATCAACATCACTATCATCATCATCAACAACAACAACAACATCATCATCATCAAAATCATCAAAATCATCATCATCATCAAAATCATCAAAATCATCATCATCATCATCAAAATCATCAAAATCATCATCATCAACAACAACATCATCATCATCATCATCAAAATCATCAAAATCATCATCATCATCAACAACATCATCATCATCATCAAAATCATCAACATCACTATCAGCATCATCATCATCATCAACAACAACAACAACAACATCATCATCAGCATCATCATCATCATCATCAAAATCATCAAAATCATCATCATCATCAACAACATCATCATCATCATCATCATCATCAAAATCATCAACATCACTATCATCATCATCATCATCAACAACAACAACAACATCATCATCATCATAATCATCATCATCATCATCAAAATCATCATCATCATCATCATCATCATCATCATCAACAACAACAACAACATCATCATCATAATCATCATCATCATCATCATCATCAACATCTAGCTGTTTTTGGCATCGTTTAGCGTGGAACCATAGGATCATCCGGATGATCTTTACCTCGATCGGCGTCTACTGATCGGCTCCTTGCGCTCCTTGGGCTCCCCACGACTGTTTGATGTGCACCAAGTGCTTCAGCTTCAGGATATGCGTGTCGCAAACCTACCGGAACTGGGTGGAACTGGGTCCCGGAACATGGAAAACTGGGTCCCGGGTTAACCAGGGATGATCCCGGTGGGATCTTCCAAAAACTGCTGGATTTTTTTCGGGTCAAGTCGTAGATCCCAGACTATATCCACACCTCAGGAGGGGTGGTTTATGGTACTGGGTTTACCACCAAAAAAACACCAACCATATCATAGAATTAGTATAGATTTTTTTTCTAACATTAACATTCATTCACTTATAGTATCCATATCCATATCAATGGTTACAGTAATAGTATCATCATCCACATATCCATGTTGGTAACGCTATGGATAGCCATAGCTCCGAACTGCTCCCTCGATGCACTCCATGCGAGGACCTGAAAAAACATCACCACAGCGTGGAGTCTGCCATGGAAGTTGGCAAATCATATGGTATACCTCTCCACGTACATGATTATCCATGTATGTATATGTATATATGTGTGTGTATTGTATATATATACATATATATATATGTGTGTATTGTGTGTATATGTATGTGTATGTATGTATATATATACAATGTATTGTGTATATATATATATATACAGTATATATATGTGTGTGCGTGTTGTTTATAGCACGTATATGCATACTGTACAGAGAAAATCATTCTAAGTCGTCCCTTGAGCCCCTGGGGATCCGGGATCACCAGTCAGCTGGGTTTTGATGGTTTATATACCCACTGATGTCCCATTGATATCTTTTTTTTGGTTGTTTCCAAATGGAAATATAGATAATATATATATATGTATGTATGTATGTATGTATGTATGTATGTATGTAACGTATGTATGTATGTATGTATGTATGTATGTATGTATGTATGTATCCTGACATATCCTATGTATGCCGTGTTTTTTCATTTTTGGTAGGTACTATGCCAGGATACAAATTCAGTACAAGAATGATGAATGGGACATTGAAAACATGTGGTTTGCAAATTATGTTCCAAAGCATATTACTCTGGTATATTGGATATAGTGGATATCAGAATATCCAAAAATTATTCCAAAGCATATATGGCTATGAGCCAAAACTTGCGGACCCCTAGGTGCCTTGAAATAGCCGAAACTCATAAATGCTTATTCCCCTAGACATTCAGCCATTACCGCTATCCCATCTCATGAAATACGAGTTGGTAGGTTTGCCTCCTAGTCCGTTCATAATCAACAGATTAGGTAGTAGAAGTCCCCAGATGTCATAACCAATCCACCAGATCTTTTTAAGTTATATGATATTATATATATAATTATATATATATGTGTCATATCTCCATTTGGTGCTAAAAACCATGGATTTCCCCAAGGGAAAAATGCCCCAAAATTTTCCCGAAAATTCTCCTGGTGTTTCCCCATGGTGTCTCCTTCACGTGGCTGGCAATGTCGTCCAGGAGCCTCGCCCGTGCCGAAAATAGGGACATCGTTGGAAATGAATGAGAAAATATGGAAGAATATGGCATAAGTTTTACATATTGATATTCTATGAGGGTATATATTCTACAAATTCTGTCTACAATAGGATTATGTCATGAAAGTTGAAAATTCTGAGATCAAACATGTCAGTTGATGAATTCATTGACCCAAGCCACAAGGCTTGGCGGTAGGTGATCATCGATGGAACAAACAACCGGTTTTAGGGTCAAGATGGACACCCGGAAGAATCACAATATTACCCTCCGGTAAACATACAGAAAACTGTGGAAAATCACCATTTTTAATGGACAATTCAACGATTTCTATGGCAATTTTCAATAGCAAACTGTAACAAATTACCAGAGGGTATGTCCCAACCAAAACAAAGAAGCCGATTTCAGCTTTGTTGGGGCAGTGGTTGTGAGGTCATTCCAAATTGGCCCAGAAACATGCAGATGTTGCCAGCAAGAATGGGCGTATGTGACAAACGCACAAATTGTAGGGGTATGATGGGGTATGTACGGTATGGTCAAGAAGAAGGACAATACCAATACCTAAAACTCCCAAAATTGGATAGTTGAGTTTCTCCTGATATTTACATAGCCCACACCCAAACAAAATCAGCCATCAAATCTAGCCATGGTCAAGTTTTACATGGTCATCGGCATGGTCATCCCAGAAAAACGGAATCCAAACAGAATGGACATTATGAATAAACCCCTATCATCAAATGGATGATCATCTCCCAATATGGCACATACGGGAAGATTGGGAAAAAGACCACGCAAAGGCAACGTTGGGAAAGGCGCTTGCAGATGTAGTCCACCACCATTTGATGCTCACCTTGAGAGTCGTCGCAGTCACCATACGGCGACAAGTCTGCAAATTGGGGTATACCATGGTATATCCCACAAAATGGGCATATGGAAAATGATGATGAAGCATAGTGATGGTAAAACAATAAACCATCCCCAATTTCACCATGAATAGGTGGTATAAACCATTCCCAAATGTGTGATTTATTGTTGTTTTAGGACTTGTTTTACACCCGTTAGTGGTGGAGGTAGCTTATTTTCAGACAACACATATATTCTCTGGTCTGAGCTGAGACACTACTGTGCTTTGCAGAGCTGGCCAGCAACGCTGCCTCGAAAGGCTGGGGGGTCGCCGTGGTGACGAGGTGAAAATGGGAATATTTTGGAGGTTTTATATGTTTGATGGAATAGACATCAAGAGACATCATAGATCATGTAGAGATATCATTGAGAATATTGAGAAAATAAATGAAAAACATGTTAAGATCATGTAGAGAGACATATCAACCACAAATGAGGTCTGCCACTCTGCCTGGATGCTTAAGGGGTTACCTCGGAAAGAGCGGACTCCTGGAGTCAAAAGTGCTGCAGTAAACTAACATCGCTGTGGAACATGGTCCATCTATAGATGTTTTACCTATTAAAACAATGGTGAGTTCCGCATATTTCCGCTATCTTAGTTTACCAGAGGATATCATTGAAAAATTCTCAAGACTGCTCTCCATCTTATGCCGCGAATTCGTGGAAGGCAAAGTCTGTCAAAAACACCGTTGGTTCTCATAGTTTGGGAGAAGCCCCCTTTTACTTACTGGTGCTTAGTAGGGAATGAGGGAATGATCCATAATAACTAGTAATAATAATCCCATTCCATTCCCTACGTTTAGCACCAGTAAGTTTATCATCCAAGTCAGATGACGGGGATCCCCACTTAGGAAACCCACCAGCTCCCACCGGCGTCCCCGCCTCTCCAATCTTCTGAAATTCAGTTATGGGCCAAGTGCCCGCAACCGCCTGGCTCGTTGTGGCTGAAATGTTCTCATTTGAAGACCTAGACGAAACATACAAAAAGATGGGAAAAGATGTAAAAAAAAACATAGGAAAATATGGGACAACCCTTGAGAATTGGAGGGTTAACGTACAAAAAGATGTGGAAAAGCAATGGTTTCCGATACAGTAAGAACCTACTTTCATGGTGGGCAAACTCCACATCTATATGTAAACGTTTACCGTTTACAGAAGGTGACCCCCCAAATGATATCTGGCTCAGATTCGCCCTAAAACCAAAGCCTTGTTCTTCGGGGTGTCACGGACCTAAAACGTTTTGGCTGAATGCGGATGAATTAATCCTGTTCGGCCGAATAGCAACCAACGGATTGACTGTGCCTTCACACATCCAACATCCGAAAGAGGTTCAATATGATCCCATACGATCTCTCATACGCTTCGAAATGTGACTCACATGTAGTGAAAGATTACAAAACCCCCAGTTGCAGATGTGTTTACCTTGCCAGCGTACCCCTTACAAATCAAAGATCACTGTCAAAAATCCATGAAAATCCATTGTCAGTTCATGAAAATCCCAAAAATAAACTACAATGTGAGGCCCCATAGTTAGCTAAGTTGGTGCCAATAAGTCCAATAACTGTTGGGTTGATTAGGGGGTTATATCGAACTAGTTAATGGGGATGATAAACCAACTTATAACTGGGGGCCACCACCTTGTACAAATCTCATGTTTTTCCGGAGAAGTTGCCAGTTTTGCGGAAAATCCGTTCCGTTCACCTCCCATTTGCCCCGCCTCTGTCCAAACATCTCTCCCTCGCACCTGGAGAACTCCAGGAAAACCCCAGGAATCGACTCACACTTCGCCATGGAAAATTCCACCATTTTTAAGTTCGGTAAACCATCTATTTCGATTAGGGCCATCGAAAAACCATGGCGAACTGTTAGTCATCACCAGTGAATCAACCCGTGGGAGGACATCCGGGGCGTCAGGCAGTGGGTAGCATCCGGTCACCCATCGAGTTGGTGGTTTTTCAGATGTCGTTGCTATTAAATGGCTTGGTTTTATGTACCCTCTGGTAATTTAACATAGCTATAGAAAATCACCATTTTTAATGGGAAAATCCACTATAAATGACCATTTTCAATAGCTATGTTAGTTTACCAGAGGGTATATGGATTAGTCATGGCTTCTCGTGGTTTCTGGTGGTTTGTCATGTTTTGTCTGAACATCGGGTATCCCCTTATTATCCAGTCAAAACCCCGTGGTTTATCATCATGTTTCCCTTTGAACATTGCTATTTCGTGGTGTTCTTGCGGTATACACCATTTTCAGACACACCCAGAATCACCGAATTATCGTATCAACTTGGTTCTACATCAATATCCCCAAAATCATCCCCACTCTTTATGTTTAAATCATCCTCAAATCCACGGTTTGAATGGTTCATACATTAGTCACCCTTCCTTTTACCACATATGGAATCTGAAAATCACAATTAACAGGTAAATCATCGAACTAAATTGGCCCTGTTCATCAATTTCCCATAGCAAACTGTTAAAAATTACTACATAGTGGGGCCCCTAACCGTTATGTTGGTTTCTAGCCCCATCCAACTATCATACAAGTTCGATATATAATTATATGTGCCAAAACTATAACTGACCATTACCTTAGGTCACTAAACCAACTTACCTATCTATCCCCAGGAGTAGCCCGTTTATATCAAGATTAAATCTCCATGTTTCATGATTCATATCTTACCTGATAGCTATGTGGAGGTTTCCGAAGTCATGGGGGTACACCCAACTCATCCATTTTCATAGGACCTTCCATTATAAGCATGTATAAACCCATGCATTTTTGAGGTAACCCCATGAATACTAGTTCGTTAATGTGCGTTATATCTTCCATAAACCCTAGAATTCAACCGCAGCGCCTTGCAGAGCCGCTCAGGGGAGAGGCTAATGAAAGCGGTGCCCTAGCGAAGCGAGGCGGGTTCCCCGCGCGAAGGGGCTGGGAGCCCAGTGTCTAGGCAAAATGATAGGAAACAGGCTATAAATCTATATTAATATATTCTAATAGTATAGATTCTAATAGTACTGCAATGATAGTAGATGATAGTAGTATAAATATCATACTGTAATTCATTTTAACAGCAAGAATTGAATAGTGATGATAGTAATCATCACAGCAGTATTTTTAAAAACATATCCTGAGTTAACATGATTCTGTTGGGGAGTTTTCCGGAGACAAAATCCTGGGATTCCATAGCCTCAAAAATCATATCGTGGATGAATCAGCGGAGACTTGTCTTATCAGATCACCATGTTAAGGTTGCTTCTACCCTCTGGGAAACGTTTACAGAAAGCGAACTGGAAAGTCACCATTTTTAATGGGTAAACATACAGAAAACTATGGCTTATCACCATTTTATAGCTGGGTAAATCCACTATTTCTATGGTCATTTTCCATAGTTTTTGTAAACGTTTACCAGAGGGCATCTCCTAATCTTAGATCTATGTGGTCATATCATCACGAAAATTCGTGTCGAATCACCTGGCTGCCACTTAAAAACAGGGATGATACATACGTAACTAGTCAACCACTGGTTGGTGGTATACCTACCCCTCTGAAAAATATGCGTTCGTCAATGGGAAGGATGACATCCCATATATGAAATGGAAAATAAAAAATGTTTGAAACCACAAACCAGACCACATGTTTTCTTTACGTAGAAATACACAAGTGGGTGATCGCAATCAGCTCGATCTTTTGAAAATTGCTCGGCAATGGTCAGCATCATCCCTCTTAACCAACAGCCGTCCATCCCACATTGTGAGCTGAGAAGCAAGAACGTTGGCAGTTGATCAAATGCGTGGGTTGTTCGGAACATCAATACGACAGTGGTTGGTTGTGCCATGTCCCCTGTTGCAGCCTGATATTGTCGTGTTTGTTTTGACAGAGTCATACAGAATTGCATCCCCACAATGTGGTGCCCCTCAGTTATGTAAGTTGGTTTAGTTTCACCCCATGAAAACTAGTTCGTTATATCTACCATAAACCATATTTATTGGACTAACATTGGCACCAACTGAACGCGATTCCGAACTGCGGCACCATCCCCGCAGGGATGATCCTCCAAGTATCCCATCTTTGTTGGATGGAAAAAAATGGTCACTCCATGGATTCCTATCTTGGGATTGGTGACGAGAAGTTTGGCAACCCAGAAATGGATGTTTCCGGAAATGGGGGTACCCCCTAGTTATCATCCATTTATTAGATTAGGATTTTCCATGAAATCAACCATCCAGCGATAAATTTGGGTACCCCAAATTAAATTGTGGGGTTTCCACCAAAAATCCATCACTTCGTCGGTGATTCCCCCCAGAATCAATCAGAATCATCCAGGAACCTCCAGTAATCATGGCAACTGAAACTTCCCTATCAATGGAGGTTTTATGATGGGGAAATAATCTCTAAATGGGGGAATTTTCCAGCCCATGTTTGATTACCAAAGGGTAACTCGCATGATCAAGTGTATAATATTCGAATATATTCGAATAAGATTGCGGTCTTGATCGTGATGTACAGCATCTGGAGGAGTTCTTCAAAATAAAGGTTAGTCAAGTCCATCTTTGATGTATTCCCCAATGTTCCCCATCATTGACAACACTTCATCGGTTATCTTGGCCAAATTAATTGACCCATCCCGATATTGAGAAATTCAGGGATTTTTGTTGCTCCTTAACGGGGGTCTTTCTATCCCAAGAAAAATAGCTGGGGGTGGTACCACCTTGTGCTACGTTGGTAAAAACGTTCAGCCACAAATACGAAAAACCCACGTTTAGCCGGCTATCAATTGGACTATGAATTGGCCCTCATCCCCATACAAAGGAGTAGGTTGTCACTACCTACAGCCAATTATCATAGTGATAATTCAGTTGTCCTAAACATCTAAACCAACTACCAACTAATAGTGATGTGAGTATAAATCAAGTTTGTTGTGTGTATCATATATATATATCCCATTACTAACCCATTCTCCCGTTCCTATACCACATCAAATCCCCACGTATTTAACATCTTCAAGCTCCCCAATTTTGAACGGGCTAATCCCACCTGATTATCATACAGTAGTATTCGTAAAATATGATTCATCAAAATGTTGTCATGTGTATATATATATATATTCTGGTTGGTGGTATACCTACCTCTCTGAAAAATATGAGTTCGTCAGTTGGGATGATGACATTCCCTTTTCTGAAAGGAAAGTCATAAAATTCATGTTCCAAACCACCAACCAGTATATATATATATATATATCCCATTTGATCATATCAATCTACACGGTGGTGCCCCCTAGTTATAAGTTGGTTTATAATCCCCATTAACTAGTTCGATATAACCCCCATTCATCAACCCAACAGTTATTGGACTAACTTCTTGGCACCAACTTATCGATCGCCTCTTGGGGCTCCAGGAGAAAAAGGTAGTGCCGTTTGTACGAAGCTCCAACCACCTGCCACGATGGGGGAACCTTAAACAAATCGGACCGTACGTCACGTCACGTCACGTCACGTCTATATGTATACCTATGACTAACAGTTCGCCATGGTATAGATGGGCCATAGAAATAGATGGTTTACCGAACTTAAAAATGGTGATTTTCCATGGCTATGTTAAATAACCAGATGGTAAATATATATATATATATTAAAGATGCTACGCTGTTACATCGTTATGCATACATAGACCATAATGTTTACCTATATGTCACTATATTAATACGGATAGAGATGTATTGTTCAAGTATATATGGGTACCCTGAAATGGAACCAGGCAGTGGCATGCTCCCCCAAGTGTACTCCTGTTTTTTTCCTCTGAGATGTTGATAATTCCCACGAATTTTCATAGCTGGATGGCTGATTTCGTGGAAAATCCCAATCTAAAATGGATGATTTAGGGATACCCCTATTTTAGGAATCCCCAATACACTGGGAATTATAAATCCGTTAATCATCAACGAATAATAACATTCATCCGTTCTAATTTTCCAAAATGTGTTTTATTATCAAAACCCCTGTACAGGATGGTTAAATCGTATCAACAAGAATCATGACTACAACCCCTCTACAGGATGACTAATCAAATCTCCATTCAATGGCTAATCAACCCAAGTTTTCGAAACTATTTAAGCATCAAACTCATGGTTGACGTCAAACCCTCAATTGAGTTTACCATTCTTCACATCCCAGGGCCGCGCGCAGAACGCGCTATATTTTCAGGGATGCACTGGCTCATCAGTGCGCGCAGATGGGAGCCTTGCGACATTGCCACGGAAAAGATCTGGGTGAGGGAAATACACAGCAAGAATGGTGTTTTGGGGTCTAAAAGGATACAATTTCATATAATATTTCATGATTAGTATAAAGCAACGCTGAAAAAGATGGCAGAGTAGAAATCTCTTTGAGGGCGACCATGGTCGGAAGTAATCCCATCCCCCGTATCAAATGTCCCGTTGGAAAACACTGGTGGTTGATGTATTGGATTCATGTCGCGGACATGCAGGGGATGGGAGTACGAATGAAGATTGTGAATGATACGTATATTATATATTTATCTGATTACGGTGATATACGTAATGATATATTATGGTTTTTATACTGTATTTGATTCCTCATCCACGAGCAATGGTTTCAATGGTGATAAAACCGTGGTTTCAATGGTGATCTGTGCCGAAAACGAACACCACGAGCAAATGGCCCATTGCTAACCCATCACCCAACTGATATTGCAGAATCCCAACCTCTGGCTTGGGAGTTTCCGGTGGCTGAAATTCCTGCTGAGCAATAGAGCGAGGTCTGTACAAGCTGGGGCCCTCCAAACGATAACTAACTTCGTTTACAATCTGGCTAACCTTGGGTTTTACATGATGATTATAACTATGATGACAACTGTAGTGGAGTTTATTATTATGCATATATATATATATACACACACATATATATATATACGATAAACCAACAAACAAAACTAGGAGGCCCTACCAAGCGTATGCCGCACCTTTTTTTGACCTCCTCCTAGGGAAGGATTTTTCACTGCCAAGTGGCAAGGGGATGCATATATCATCTATATATGGTGTATATATATATGTATATATATATATATATGTGTGTATGTATGTATATATATATATATATATATATATGTATATATATATACGTATAATATTACAATGTATGATATATATATATATAGATGTTGTGA
>Ga0126342_10000720_pt1 | contig 39718 bp, 28 predicted proteins | sample Cyp1metagenome_FD_92528 | JGI IMG/M metagenome (GOLD analysis project Ga0126342, IMG submission 92528) | Coral microbial communities from Lord Howe Island, Old Settlement Bay, Australia - Cyphastrea 1 metagenome | ecosystem: Host-associated > Invertebrates > Cnidaria > Coral ...
GGTAGGTAGATAGGTAGATAGATAGGATAGATAGATAGATAGATAGATAGATAGATAGATAGATAGGATAGATAGGATAGATAGGATAGATAGGATAGATAGGATAGATAGATAGATAGATAGGATAGATAGATAGATAGATAGATAGATAGATAGGTAGGTAGATAGGTAGATAGATAGATAGATAGATAGATATTGTCAGACAGCAGATAGACAGGCAGACAGATAGATACAGAGAGAGATGGAGTGAGAGAGTGAAAGAACGAGAGAGAGAGAGAGAGAGAGAGTGAGAGAGAGAGCAAGAGCAAGAGATACAGAGAGATAGAGAGAGACTCAGAGCCTCAACATGCCTCAACCACATTTCGGTCCATCAGTGGGTTCGCTTTGCCATCCATGCATCACAACAACTTCTATCTTTGAAACTTCCGCCATCTTCCGCCACCGCCTTGTGCGGTACTGCTGGTATATATACATATATAATATATGTACGTATTCATATTTTTTACATTTTTTACCAAAGTGTATTTAAAGATATGTGAATTTAAATACATAAATGAATAAATAAATATACTGTATATATATATATGTAGACGGTACAAGAACAAACGACATAATTTCGGTTTTCTGTGTCTAAGATTCACCATGATTTGGAGAATTGATTTCCGTGGCATTAAAGCAATGACCAGATGTCAGCTCCCACTGCCCGAGTACGAGTATGCCATGACTGCTGAACGAGGGTTGCAGATTCATGTTGGAGTGCCCCCATGTTTGTACCTTAGAGGTTTGCGCAAGATACCGAATCGGATATGTGGTTCAGCTACTGCATTCCGAAAACCTTTTTCCAGTGTATTTTGATCGATGGAAGCCCTGAGAATGAAAACCCCTGGGTTTGCAGTGATTCGAGCATTATTTGTAGGGTTTCGTAAATTGTAGGCTGGTCAATTGTTAGATTGGGTGAACATGTTGTAGCCACAGAAGCTGGAATGGAAGGTACCAACAATGACAATGATGTTAGGATAACGTTCTGCATTTTTTTGAAAAACAAAATAACACAGTCAGGTTCATTATAATAGACCTTCAATGTGTGAATGGTTTTCCTTTTGAGATCTTGAATAAAACACCTTGAGAACGAATCAAAACCGAACAAAAATCACAGGACACCGATTTATTGTGTTGTGAACATACCACATCTTATGTTTTCTTTGCGTGGATGATTGATTTATAAGTAGTAGTGGTTTCAACAGAAAACTGATCAGTTTTGCGATCCATTGATCCCTATGCTAAGGACCCCAATCAGGAACATCAAAATGAACAGATCTACTATTAAACCAATGTTTTTTCTTTTTATTTATGGGCAAGGGTTATCTAGATTTTGGCCCAACAAAAACTCCAACATCCAGAGGCCCAAAGGTATCGGTGGGATTTTCTTCACCTTCCCAAACTGCCGGAGAACAAATTGAACGCTCAGAACGCATGGCTGCGAAACAATATATACATATAAGAGTATATAAGTTGGCCGCCCCAGAAAATGGCTGAGTTCTTTGGAACTGTTCGGGGACATGAAGACTGAGTTGGGCATGGGTCAAGAGTATCAAACCCCACAATTTGATATGCTTACTACAAATGACCAATCAAGTGAAGGTACAAATTATAAGACTTTGTTGGTCCCAAGATCGATTGAATTAGAATGGTCCATGGTTATCATCCAACAGGACCCATCAATTGTGGATCAATCCAAGAATCACTTGACCCGTTGGCCCAATTCGGAAAAGCCGACGGGGGTGGCCCACCGCCTGATCCGTCCCGAGAGTGGCATCCTTGATGCCTAACCGACTGTGACTCTGACCCAAAAAAAACGAAGGTCCGGAGAGGTCTGGATCCAAAGTCGCATGCCGGGTGTTTTCGATCAAACGGCGTTGTCGGCGTTTTCCAGATCTCAAATGCACGAAGTGGCAACGGTGGAAAAATGCTTCATTTTCATTATATATATATATTATATACATAATATGTATATCCCCATCATATTACATCATTACATGATACTATATCTTATTTACATCCCAGTTTTCGGACACCATCCGTCCTTAAACTCTTGAGTGAATCATTTTGAGCCATGCCCAAATCCGGTTGCAAACACCGACGGGTGCCTGTAATGAGCTTAACCCTCGGGACACGTCCAGCAATCGCCCTGAGTTGGCCAAACATCGTCGAACGCGTTGTTTTTGCCGGCCAATGTTTAGCTGCACGCAGATGATTTCTCGAAAAGGAAGTCCATGCAGTATGAAACTGTGAGACAGAAGCTGCAGAATACTTCAACCTCAGAGATTTTGAGAGCGCGTGTGCCAAAAGGGCAGCGAATATAATATATATGTATATCCCCATCATATTACATATGATTACATGATACTATATCTCATTTACATCCCAGTTTTCGGACACCATCCGTCCTTAAACTCTTGAGTGAATCATTTTGAGCCATGCCCAAATCCGGTTGCAAACACCAACACCGAGGGGTGCCTGTAATGAGCTTTACCCTCGGGACGCGTTGTTTTTGCCGGCCAATGTTTAGCTGCACGCAGATGATTTCTCGAAAAGGAAGTCCATGCAGTATGAAACTGTGAGACAGAAGCTGCAGAATACTTCAACCTCAGAAATTTTGAGAGCGCGTGTGCCAAAAGGGCAGCGAATCGGACTTCCGCTGCCAACTGCTTGGGAGTCGTTGATCCCCCCAACTGATCTCTCATCAAAGGATCAAGTGCAGGTGGAGGATTTTGGGTGAATGAGTGCATGTTGAAGTATTTAAGAATTGATCGGGAGGATGCCCAAAACTGCTTTTCTTCATATCCCACCAGAAGTTCATGTTTTTTTCCAACAGTTTTTTTTTGGCTGAAGGGGTCACCAGCGATTTCAAAATAGACCAGCGCCGGTTTCTCGAAGTTTTGTCGAATGGATCGGGGATTCAACGCTTGGGGTGATGATCCCTAATTGGCTATATGGACTATCGCAGATGTTTTGGTTTGTACAAAAGTAACCACATCCCAATACCGGGGTACCCCTTGGTTGGAAGTAGTTCCAGGACATATTTGGAAACTAAACTGGGAGGCCGCGGCCCCCCAAAGGGGAACAATCCGCACATTTCATGGAAGCGAACAATGCTGCTGAGTGATGAATTAACCTGATTTGCGTCATGTCACTTGTGAAACGCTATTTTTTTTTACCACTATGAAAGATGAAAAAATCAGACATTTCCGAACGACTTCTATTTTTTTTGGATCGAAGTGATGCCAGATAGTAGATCATATCCCATATGCTCCATGGAATATTTACCAACATTTGCCCCCAAAATCACCCAATCATGTAGATAAATATACCAGCACCATGGAGCATCTGGGATAAATATCCATATATATATAAGTATCCATAAGATTCCATAAACTCCCTTTTGTTGAATCAACCATAAATATCCATAAATTTTTCCATAGGGGATAAATATCCCATATCCAGTTATAAATTAGCTATGAGCCCATTAGCTAGTTCGATATATCACCTATAAAGCTTGAGGCTCCACATGCATCCCGCAACGATCAGCCGATGTCCAGGCCAAGGTAAAGGGCTCGCTGGAGGAGACCGGTCTTGGGGCAATCTGGCAGCTGAGTGAAGCAGCAAAAATGGTGATGGATACTATGGAGAAGTAGTGCTTTAATGGGATTTAACTATGACAGATGGTGATTCAATGTTTTTTTTAACTCAATGAGGATATAATAATGGCACACACACACACAATATATATATATATACCCTCTGGTAATTTAACATAGCTATTGAACATGGCCATTTATAGTTGATTTTCCCATTAAAATGGTGATTTCCAATAGCTATGTTAGTTTACCAGAGGGTATATATATATATATTATAATTATAAATTGCCATTTTGATGGGTGGATGGAATGGGGTAGCCCATTTTCAGACAAACCTATTAATGGTGAACTACCCCGATAATCGTGTTGGTTATGGTTGGTTCCTCCAGTTGATTCAGTAGGGCAAGTAAGCCTAGTCCATTTATAGCTGGGGCTTAAGCCACTTACGATTCCTCGGTTGAGACCTTGGTTCTTGCGGTTCCAAACGTTGGGGGTTTCCTGCAACATTTCCCTTGGAGTTCGAGAAACTGGACCTACCCTCTGGTAAAAGTTAACAAAAAGCTATTGAAAATGGCCATTTATAGTGAGTTTTCCCATTAAAAATTGTGATTTTCCATAGTTACGTTAGTTTACCAGAGGGCATACTAATGAAATATTAGCATTATGCATCATTCTGATGTTTTTTTTGTCTTTTTGTGTGGCTTTACATGGAAAAATCAACCGCCCAGTGTCCAAAGATGTGTAAAACGACCAACAGGTTGAGATTCCTGGCGTTTTCCAGGGCGCCGACAGAACATGGAGATTTCACCATTTGGAAGATGTGCAGAGAAGCAATGAAAAGGGTATTCTTGAGACTAGAGAAGTTGGGGATATCACTGTAGAAAATGGATCGTTCTGGTAGCAAAACTGCCTATCAGCCATCACCAAACTGCTGAATGTTTGAGTCTTTAGCCTTTCCTAAATAGCCATGATATGAGAATATAGTTGGCACACCAAATTACCGTGACAGGGTTTCTGGATCATTCACCCAAACATCATCAGTGCAGTAAGTAACTCCATGGCCCAGGTCTCAAGCTCCTCCAGTTGTATCCCCCATTGACAGTTGGGGGAGCCCCGTTTTATTGCGATACAAAATGGTTGTTTGAGTTGTTAAACCAAGCAACCAACCAATGCAGTATCAATATGTACCAACAATGTGGTGCCCGCAAGATAGCTAAGTTGGTTTATAACTCTAATAAGTAGGACTTATGGTAGATATATCTACAGTTAATGGGATTATAAATCAACTTATAACTAGGGGGCACCACCTTGAATGATATGAAGTTCACTTTAGCTCTTTTCACTAGTCGTGGCTCATTGGCTCATTGGCCAGGATGATGACTGGAGCTGAGTGTCAACCGCGGAAAAAGATGTGGGAGTTCACCGAGTGAGAACTGTGCTTGGGAGGTCATGGATGGTGGGTAATCCACAGTGCCATGGGGACACCATCCCCCAGTCATCACCATTTTGGTGTCTTAAACCATTCCCAACGCCCACGAGTTGATATAACCATGGTATATATGGATATCATCCCTGTAATTATGGTCATGTACCGGAATTTCATATGGAATTTATAGATTCTCAAGCGGATAGCCTCTGGTTTTATCCAACGTGGCAAGCTGGTTTGAACACATGGGGAAGGGTTGTGTCAACTTAGAGGATCATCCCAGCGGTTCGTGCCCAGTGTCTTGGTAAAGTGACGTGCCATCACATCTGGCTGGTGAGAGATTTTTGCAGCTTCAAATTTCACAGACATTTCTGAAATGGGAAATGGTGGTTTCAAACATTTGGATTATGTTCCATTTCATATATGGGATGTCATCCTTCCCATTGACTTTCATGTTTCTCAAGGTGGTTAAAACCACCAACCATATATATATATATATTAACCATCATAAACCATATTATAGCCATTAATATAAACCGTATATTAATAGTATATGACCAACCCCATTTCTCCCCAGGAGAAATTGCGGCTGTTGGAAAAGCGCGCCCGCGAACGTGAGAGAATGGAGGCGCCCGCGAACGCAGTTCGTCACTTGGGAGAACGGGAGAACGGGTGCAGTTGGGGCTATCAATGGCTAAAGGCCATAGTTATAACAACCATACGTTGAAAACAATTGGGATACAGGTCCGGTATACATATATATATACTATTATATACCGTATATAATTAATAGTATGGTTATATAAGTTATACATCCATTTCAATATCAACCCCGGATGAACAACGTCCAAAGAGCTATGGCTTGTGCGGTAACATGGGGATCCATGGGGAACTATAGACCGCAAGAGATGCTGCAAGCTGGGACCCCTAAACAGTAGCTAAACTGACCATAAGTTGACTTGTATCATGTTATATCCTCAAAACCTGTGGTTTATTGCAGAAGATATTCACATTTTATATGAATTAATAGTGTTCTAAACCATACCATATTGGTATTCACGAGATTTACATATCCATGAGTCATCCACATATCCACGATTAACCATGATTCATGGGATTATAGTGGCTTATACCCTTGGGTTATTTAACATAGCCATGGAAAATGGCCCATAGAAATAGATGGTTTACCTATTAAACATTGTGTTTTTCCATGGCTATGTTAGTCATAACCAGATGGTATAAGTTATACCTAGAACTCATGGGTTTTTTTCAACGAACTTCGAACTGCGGGGCCACCAAGTCAGTAGATTTTCCACGACATTTCTCCAGGAAGAAGAGCGGCAGGAACAACTTCGTGTCGGGCATCCCGGGATTTTTGGGCCCTGGTTGGTGTACTGGGCCCTGGTCGGTGGTGAAATTTTTGTGGAGAGGTGGGTGAAACATGGTGAAACCAGAGCAACGAAGTGAAAAAACTGATTGGAGAACTGAGATAGTAACCATTGGACCATAGTCAATACCCAGATATCACCAGTTATAACCCATAGGATCCATGTATGCTATATATGATGACATTTACCATCAATATATCCCCAATGTTAGCATATATACCATACATGGATCCTATGGGTAACTGATGGCCAGGAGAACTGACCGAGTTTCCTTTTCGATAAGTGGATAACTGACAAGTCTGACAAGGCAGAAGGACCAAGGTTGTGGATCACGAAGCTATGGGTATTTCCATCATTTTTCATCTGTAAAGTCATCCTAACCCATAGGATCCATGGTGCTGGTATATATGCTAACATTTGGGGTATATTGATGGTAAATGTTACCATATATACCATACATGGATCCTATGGGTAAGTCATCTGTAAAAGGGTCATTGTCCTGCCGTGTGATTTTTCACAACAAAGATATGCAAGTTCCAGGGCCCAGTCATCGGGGGAGTCCAAAAGGATATCTCATTGAGAATATCTTCCATCCCATAGGATCCATATGGATCCATGGTGCTGGTATATATGGTAACATGATGGGGTAGATGGTGAGCATATTTGGTGGTTTGGAACATGAATGGATTATTTTTCCCATCATGTTGGGAATAGTAACCCCAACTGACGAACTCATATTTTTCAGAGGGGTTGGTATACCACCAACCATATTTATAATTTACTGGAGAGCAGCTCGGAGAGCATCACAACAAAATGTAAGTCATCCAATACTTGAGATTTGTTGTGAAAGTTTCTTCCCGCTGGGTTCAGAAAATTGCTGTCTAAAGGGACCCAATCTATGTAGGACCAATTCTAACAATTTCATGCCATTTCTGGAAAATCGTCTTCCCAAACCACCTAATAGGACCTATATGAATCATCCATGACATATGCTTCCCAGATTCTCCATGTATGGTATATTTACCTACATTTGGGTGATTTTGAGGGCAAATGTTGGTAAATATTCCAGCACCATGGAGCATATGGGCTTTGTTTATTGCTTATTATTTTTCATGCGCAGGACACGCCACTGATAGGCCATGGATTGGAGATGGTCCAGGATTGTTAGTTGGGACCCCGAAATGGCATTAAATTGGCTCATAACCTGGAGAAATAGCTTAACACCACTCATAATTCGCATATTTCATCATACTTCCCTTTCCGAAAACCGGATATGTTTGGGTTTTTAACCCTAAGTTATAAAAATTATTAAAATTTGCTATAATCCCTTTGTTTTCTGCATAGTTATGAGTTTAACCTAAGTTACAACCTCTTGTAGCTGCATTGCAACTTCGGTTTCCCCACAGCCCAAGGCGTTACGGGAGGGGCCTCGTGTCCAACCCGAGCCGAAGGCGCGCCGGTGAAGCGAGTCCGCGGTCAAAATGTTAAGGTCATGTGGGAAATTCAGGGAATTATATAGGATTTGCTGGGTATATATATATATATAGAATTATATAGAGATATTATATATATATAATTATATCATTATATATATATATATGTATGTATCAATTATATTATGTAAGTTGGTAAATATGTTCGTTGTTATTGACCATCCATTGTTTGACCATCCATTGACCGGCCATTGGGTTCATCCTACCCCCAACCTCCAGCCGCCTCAAGGTTTCCGAAGCCACTCCGGTGCACGAGGCAGGCAGCCTGCACGACATGAGAGATGCGGATTGGGATCTTCAGGGGATTTGTGAAAAGGAGATACAACCAACCGACTATATGAACTAATTATGAACACGATATACAAAATTTGGATCTATTTGGGCATATGTCTGGAGAGGTTATGGCGACCAAAAACGTTTGGACTTGTCACGTTCAGTACATTTCATAACCACCCAATTTTAAGCGTCGGGATATCTGCTGTGACCCATGGAATCGCATCGAAGTTTCACAAAACCACATGTAACCACCAGAGATGGGATAACGTGATGATCATGCTCTAGGGCCTAGGGCCCTAGGGGGGATGTATCTGTTAGACGACTTAACCATGTCTGGTTGGTGCTTTGGAACATGAATGGATGATTTTTCCCATCATATTGGGAATAGTAAACCCAACTGACGAACTCCATGATTTTTCAGAGGGGTAGGCTCAACCACCAACCAGATCATTATTAACCATCATTAACCATATAATAACCATCAATCTTAAACCATTAATATTAACAGTAGATTACCAACCAATGGTAGGTTGAAACCACCAAGCAGATGTTTGTATACCCAAGGTCCCAGCATTTTTAAGCGCTTCACGGCCCATTTTCGATCTGGGGCACCTCGAGCTGTCAAAATGTGGATTTCGGCCAGCGAGCTTCAAAAAGGACCTCTGGGAATTCTGAATTCCATCTCCATGAATCAATAGAGGAAAGATCAGAAAAGTGGAATCCGAATACTGTGTTTTTTCGACTGTTCGATTTCTATTCACAGATACTTTCAGAAGTTGAGGATTCTCGCGGTGGAACATGGCTATGTTTTGGTCATGCTGAGCCATGCTGCTCCAGGTCGTTGAACCGGAGTTGCCACGGCAAATGCGGGAGGCGACGCTTCGCCAAATCCGGGGATTTTACGGCTCCATTCCAATTTAAGGGTCATGGAATATGGAGGTTTCCTGCAATGAGGATGCCCCGGATTCCTCCTATGTTTTTTTTAACCATCAACAACCATTTTACTATTGAATTTTATGGTTAGTAGTGGTTTATACTGCATCCAAAATTTGTCTGTCCAATTTAGTATTGAAAGCCATGGTTGGCTAGGGGATTTTGTTCGATGCTGCTCCACAGTTGGCTAGGGTGTCAGAATTGCACAAGACATGGTTCGAGCTTCCCCATTTTGAACATTGTAACCATACCCAAGCTGACGCACATATCATCATATCCAACATTATCCAAGCCACATCATGTGTGATATGAATTGTAATCAACAAATATTGTACATATATGTACATATCATATATGATATATCATATATGATATATCATATATGATATATCACATATATATATATATATCATATATATATATATATATATATATCATATATATATATATATATGTATATATATATATATCATATATTATATATATGATTTGAAAGGACACATGTTGTATCATTTTGGTGATATTTTGCTCATTAAATCTTCAGAGGCTTCCAGCTATACGGGTTAAGTTCCGGATCCTGACATTAACCAAAGGGTTGGGAATACGTTTGTCGGTGTGTTAACGTGTTGCGAGAAAATGTGGAAAGATACGTCTGTATAGAGTTGTATATTTACAGTATGTATATTTATGATTTTGAATTTGATTATATATATATATTATAGGCTATATATACAAATACACATATTTGGTCATGCCCAGGCGCCTCGCATGGAGATCCATGTGCCTATGCCAGAGGCACATTCCAGACCTGGCCGCCACACGGGAAATGTCATAGTTTATAGATATAATTCCAACTACGGTTTATAGGTGATATATTGAACTAGTTTTTTTTGGCTTATAATTCATATTTATAACTGTGTTTTTTTTTTATATTTATGTATCCCCTTCTGGGATATTTCTGGGATATTATATGGAGTTTTTTTCTTGGAGGGGCACCACCTTGTAGTTATGGGATCTTTCTCCCTGCGAGTCGCATGGTGCTGGGATTTTCTGGATCCCAGGGAGAAACCGCAATGGAAAGAACGATTCGCCAAACCGACCGATGTCACAACGAAACAGCTGCGTTGATTAGTACATTGCATATATATATACATATATATATATACATTATATATATTATATATACATATTTACATATAATATACATAGAATATACATACATGTATTTATTTATATACGTACATTCGGATGCGAAAAATAGTGATAGTGTACTTGTTTTTACTCCTAGGAATGGCACTCCAACATTGATAAAGCATGCTGGTTGGGTTAAACCCACCTATATAATTATACTCATTTCATCACCATAAAGCCAACTGTGAGTCTAGTTATCTCAACCAACTAGTTTATACATCTCAATTATGTTTACTTATAATACTCTCATCAGACATCACATCAATCCCATTTTTTTAAACAAGGTCAGGCCTCCCAGTTATGTTTGTTGATTTATACACCATGTTCACATTGACTAGTTCGTAATGTTCTATCCTCCATGAGAGGCCAACTGCTAGTTCCGAGTTAGAAGTAAATTGAGCTATCATAAATATTCATAAATCAGCTATCAACCCAAATCAAATCCCATTAAACCAATCATCCATGGGTGGATAAACCCTATAAACCCCATTAAATCCCATTAAATCCCATTAAACCCCTATAAACCCTGCTTCAAATTCTACCACGACCATCCCTCATCCCACGGATTCCATGCGGGTTTTTTGCAGGCACCAGCACCGAGGGTGGAGGTGAACATGCTGATGCCTGAGGCCGCCTCGATGTGGAGATCATCGGCAACAGAAATGGTGATTTAATGGGATATATGTTGTGATTTAATGGTGATTTAATGGTGATTAAATCACACATGGTTTGCTTTTTAATGACTTTTACCAAGCAAACATTGTGATTTCATGGGATAAATATGGATAAATATAGTGGGACTGAAGATCATTTCGGGGAATATCTAAGCATGAGATTTTTGGATCTGTCGCCACATGAGCTTCACCATCAACTTTTTGGAGATTTTGGGGTAAAATGGGATGTCATCTGGGTACCCCAGGTACCCTCTGGTAAACTAACATAGCTATTGAAAATGGCAATTTATAGTGGATTTACCCATTAAAAATAGTGATTTTCCATAGCTATGTTAGTTTTACCAGAGGGTAGCCTATCTTCAGACAAACCCAGATGACAACAAACGGCAGCCATGGGATTCTGGGTAGGAATTTTGCAGAGTTGGGAGGATTTTTTTTGTGGCAGGTTCCAGAGCCTCAAGAGGTGCGAGAGGGGGGAATTTGTTTAGGGATGGGTCTGGCTGGAAAATCCCTCAACATGGAGGGTTTGAATGGAAAACCATATAAGTATTATAAATGGTGCATTCTCCACCATGCTTGATCGCCGAATGATTGAATGATATAGTTTTTCGAAATGCAGGGATCCGGTTTTGACCTAGGCGATTGACCAAGACATGTTTTTCGGATGTTGAGGGTTTGGGAGTCACGCTCCATAATGGCATTTGATTTTCCGGGGTTTCGTGTGACATATGAATCCTTGATATCGGGGGTGCTACTTGTACTGTGTGTCACCAAAATTCACACTATTTTGGGCCAAACTCTTGGGCGGCTCAACCATAAACCACTGGCAACTTTGAACTAATCGCAGTGGTTCGTATTCCATCATATTCCTGGTCAACCGGTAATCTCTAATTTTATGGTTGGTGCATTGGTGAATTTGTTGTCGGTAGATTTCGTTATCCATAGATACTTGATGCGTTTTGAACGAGGCATCTAGGGTAGTTGACCAAGCAGGGCCGAAACAATTGTTTGACCCATCACATCAATGATTAGTGCGCTGTAGGCCTACCAGCTACCCACATCTATCCTTCTGGTTGGTGGTTTGGAACATGTTTTATTTTCTATATATTGGGAATAATCATCCCAACTGACTAATATTTTTCAGAGGGGTTGAAACCACCAAACCAACCTTTTAGATCCATAAGAAATAGCTGGGATTCCAACTATGTATGGAACAATATGATGGCCCCCAGGGTGCCCAAATTTGACCGGTGAAAACCGACCTGCAAAGCCCTGGTTCAGGCGCATATGCCGTCCTCCATGTCCAGTGGGCGAAGGCGAGGTGTTTGTTTTTTTTCTTTTTAGCATCAAACATGGTGAGCCTCCCAACAATGTGGATTTTACCAACATGGGTATTTAACATGATTTATATAACTATATTTAACCTGGTAAGCTTGGGGCGCTTCAACCATTTTCAACCAATTTGTTCGCGGAACATGAGGATCAGGGTATGTACGCTTCGCTATTCTGACCTTGCAAGCCATTGCTCAAATAAACTCAACATGTATGATGAATCATCTAAATCAGGATGGTTCCACCGTTCCACCAATTTTGGACCACCCAGAGCCAGGTTTGGGTTTTTCGAAATGGCAAGCCCTGAAAATCCTTCAACATAATGAGCATGGTCAACTTTTGAGATTGCCAAACCACAGTGGGCGGGCCGGGGATATAACTTGACCCTACCAGCCTGCCGGTGATCTGCCTCGGTAGCCAAAAGGCCAGCCCCAAATGTAGGCCATAACGGTAGCCATAGCTTCTTACAGAAGCCGAAAAGACAGACCCTACTGGTACTATCTCTTGACATGCTTAGATGGGCTGTGGAGTTCGTTGGTTTGTAATTGGTTTCTTTCCCCTACTTTATTGGGTATATAGTAAGTGGCTTGCAAGCCACTTACGAGCTGACTCCATATCCCAAGCAGGAACCTCCCAAGTTAGATCCCTGAGAGGTTCCGAATTTTCCATTCCAATCCAGGAACCATTTTCTGGGAGATCAGCATTTTCAGGGATTCCCACATGACAAGGATGGCTCCACCGACTCAACTTAGGGTCCAGAAAATATCCACATCCCAGGCTACCGCCTCCTCCAATGTGTGGACCCCAGACATGGAGAACGACAATCACCGCAGGATGGGGCCCCAAGATAGCTAAGTTGTTTTAATTTTATGGCTAAATAGGCTGTCACTGTAAACCCATAGGATCCATGGTGCTGCTATATATGGTAACATTTACCATCAATATACCCCCAATGTGAGCATATATGCCATACATGGATCCTATGAAAATGGGTTATTTTCTATGGTTTGCGAAATTGCCGGATGGTATAAGATGAGGAATTGATTTATCGAACTTAGACGGGCCATGTAGTTTTAGTTGGTAAGTGGTTTCCATGATGTTCCATGACATATACTGCTAGTTGCAAGGGATTAAGGGAATATAACGGAGCTACTAGTACTAACCTATTAACCAGTGAAGTATTTGCATGGCCCACCTTATAAGTACCCAGATCAAATCAGTTGGGGATGGGTCCAAAACTATTCAAAAGTTCCGACCCTCAAATCGTATTTTTTGGTAGTTTTATTGAGTGGAAATTAGTTGCATCAACCGTGAATTTGGTGTACCAGTGTACCATATGATATGGTTTTTATACGGCTTTATCATGGATTTTATGGTGGGTTTAGTACGGTATTCCAACAAATCTCATTCCTCTCTGTCAGGCCATTCCGGTATTTGTGCCTAGGCAGCAGCCGCCCCCGCCTTCAGCGCCTTCTGTTGTTTCAGCCTTGGACAGGGGTGCGAAGACTGTGAACCAGTAGCCATTTAATGAGATTTCACCGACCAAATTGGTGATTTAATGGGATGGAATGGGACTTAATGGGACTTGGTGGGATATATAACATTATACAACCAACAAGATGATAAGCTATAGGTGTGTCTGAAAATGGGGTATACCTTTAAATGGCAATTTTACTAGGAAAGTTATGATTAACCAATGTAATTAGGAGTACCCAATTTTCAGATTGAGCCAAATATGTGAAAATGGGACCATACGCCTGAAACTGGCAAACCAGGTAGGCTCTGTCTGTATGCATAGTGAATATTCCATATTATGTTTTTTTTGGGGAAGTTTCAGTCAGTCTTATTTCTTATTTCTTACCTATCAGCCACTGAAATATGAGATGGGGAGAAGATCACACGCAGATCCCAGCAGTATTTTTTGTCGGGGATGATCTAAAGTCATATTGCAGTTCTAAGGAATATGAGTGAAGATTCGAAATTGCTCTGCCATGCCATTTCCTGCCCATAGGGTTGCCCCTGCCCCAACATTTTTCGGACCACGGACCAGCGCCATGCCGCGCCGCATGCGCCACGGCCGTGCCGTGGTCGTCACAGTTTTCGCGCTGGGCGCGGTGGCCTTTTGCGGCGCGCCGCGCGGTGGCCGGTTTTCAGCGCAGGGAAGAACGGCCGTCTGTGCCGAGCCGGATCTGACGTCTGAAGCGTGGAAGGAGACGGTTGGCCAACGGGGTGGGGATGGTGGGAGATGGGAGGTACTAAGATAGATGTAGTACTTGAACGATGTATATGATAAATAATATATAATTATAGAATTATATAATGATATTAATATATATATAATATTATATTATATGTAATATATATATATAGGTGTAATATGATGTAATATGATGTAATATGTATAATGTCGGATCTTGATTAGTGTAGGCCCCCCCAAACAATTCTGAGACTCTCTTTAAGATGATGTTTTTTAGGGACCGGCTACTGAATAAAATTGGATCAATTGATTTCAATTGATTTTCAAGTGTTTTGATTGATTTCAATTGATTTTCAATTTACCTTCAAATCCAATAGTAATACCATAGAATATCATAGAAATCCAATAGAAATATCATGGAAATCCCACAGAAATCCCAGAGAAATCCCATGGAAAAATCATAGAAATACCATAGAGATTCCATAGAAATCTGATGGAAATCCAATAGAAATCCCACAGACATCCCTATGAAATCCCAGAGAAATTCCATAGAACCACCGTGGAAATCCCATAGAAATCACACAGGAATCCAATAGAAATCCCATAGAAATATCATAGAAATATATAGAAATACTATGGAAATCCCACAGGAATCCAATAGAAATCCCAAAGAAATATCATAGACCCACCATAGAAATTCCAAAGAAACCTCATGGGAATCCCATAGAATTCGCAAAGAAATCCTCTAGAGATATCATACAAATACCATAGAAATCATTGTTAAATCCCATAGTAATCTCATAGACATACCATACGAATCCAATAGAAATATCATGGACACCCCAAAGAAATCCCATAGAAATATCATAGAAATACCACAGAAACCCCATAGGAATCCACATGAAATCCCATAGACATCCTTTTGAAACCCCATAGGAATCCCATAGAACTACCATAGACACACCTTTAGAAACACCGTAGAATATCATAGAACCACCATAGAAATTACATAGAATTCCCATAGAAATACCATAGAAATCAAGGAGAGGATGCCAGGAGAATTGAACTAAGTAAGAGTCAAGAACTATAGCAAAGGAAAGGAGAAACTGATTTTGTGAAAAAAAACGCGTCAAAAAAAACTGGACACACTAGAGAACCCCAAAAACAACCATACTATTGAAGATCAAGGTTGCTCATGGGCTATCCCCTTGAAAAATTGTTTGAGTGCTGTTTTTTTAATGGTATTTTAATAAGGCATGCTATAATTGTTTTTTGTATGTTCAAAAACATGTTGCAAGTATTAATTAAATGATTAATTATATAACTATTTTTAATAAAATGAAAAAACCAAAAGTAAAAAAATGCTGAACAAAAAAACATGGCATCAGAAAAAAACTTGACATAATACCGACCCACCCCAACAAATACACTGATTCAGAATTATTTTGGAAAAATTTGACACAATACCGACCCACCACACTAATCGGGATACTACATTATAATATTATATATATATAGTGTTGTTTTTGGAAGATTTGAAGTGACCAGATTTTTGGGTACTGTTTTTTTTTCATACCGAATGAGGTTCAGTTGCCGGATACCTCAGAAATTGCTGATGGTCAGCTGTCAGAGGAGAGCGTGTCAGCGGTTGTGGCTGGCATTGAAGGAAGCAGCGAGGAAGACGCGCAGCAGTGGCTGCAAGCAGGCGCTGTTTTGGGTATGGGTCAAGTTATTGGGGTACTGTTTTGGAGTCTACATCAATAACTTGATGGGTCAAAATATGAATATAACTGTATATCTACCCATGGAGTTTTATAATATAGTGTATAGTTATAAATATATGGTATAGATTGGTATAGTTGTAAAAACTCGGAAAGCATCCACAACGTAACGTCTGGCTTACCCGCACTGTTCAGATCGATCCAGTTAGAGGGGTGAAAATCCGATCATGACAAAAAAAGCAGGGGGTTTTGAGTTGTGGTTTAGCACAGCACTAATGTCAACCCTGGATTAATAAACCCCTAGGTTGTTTAATTGGGAGGGTACCATGTAAGTATTAGATTATGACTATTGGGAGGAATACCCCCTAATTAATAAACCATGGTTTATTAATCCGGGGTTGACATCACTGATATTCTACTGATGTAGGAATTGTTCAATGATTCTGTTCACTCTCAGGTAATGTTGTGCACCAAAAAAACACCACTTGGATGGGCAATGGTGTTATGCTCCCTTAAATAATATGGGCATTGTATCGCCAGGGTTATCGACTTGCTAACCAACTAACTCCATGGCCCATCTCATGGTGAAAAAATGTGAAAAACAACAGCTTAAGTGACTAAATCCCAATCAACCCCATGAAATCTCATTGTTTGAAGGTGAACATCCTGAACATCCCAAGCGAGTCACCATTCCTGCCAGTAAAATCATGAAATCACCATGTTTGTTGGTGACATCTTCTTGGTGTTTTTTTTCCAAAGTTTACATCTTCGCGGGTGAACTCCCATCTGAATTCAGAAGAACACCCCTTTTTTGAAATGATAAATGAACTCATCATGATGGATATATTCTTGGTTTTAAATTAAAACCCATTCAATAGTTGACATATATCGACCCCTGAGCCCCACCATGTATAGCATAGGTAGGTAGGTATTCCAATCCCCCATTTTTCATCAACTTCCCATGGCTTCGTACGCCGCGCCGCCCCTCAGAGGCTTCGCCTGGACACCGAAGAGCCGCCGCTTCTGGCGGAAGCTCCGCCTCGAGGCCCAGCCGCAGCCGGAGGCGGTCAGCGAGACCGTGCGGTGGCTCAAGGAGAAGGACCTGGCGCGGAAGGAGCGGTTGGGGGGTGGCATGGGTAGATGGGATGGGCCATGGGAAGCTGACGCGATTTATGGTTAGTAACTGGGGATTAACTAACCCCCTATATCCCAAGTATAATCCATTTACTAACTAGTTAACTAACTCCATGGCCCCATCTAAGTAGATGGTAGGTGGGTAGATGGGATGGGAACTTTGAGGGAAACAACACATAACTTCAGAACTTATTTATACACTGGTTGATGGTTTGGAACATTTGGATGATTTTTCCATTGGGAATAATCATCCCAACTGACTTTCATATTTTTCAGAGGGGTTGAAACCACCAACCAGAACATGTATATAACTTTTGGGAGGGGAGTTGATGTATAGGAAAAAAATGTAGATAATAGTAATAATGATTCAATGATAATATGTGATTATATTAATGTATCAAGGCTACTACTACTGCCGAAAAAATAGCCATGAATTGAAGTCTACTGTATAATAGCAATTTCAGCTTAAATGTTTAAACAATACTTATTATTTGACTATCTTACATGCACCTCACACATATATAGTATGTAGATATAGTTGTAGTTTGCAATCCCCAGCAAGTAGGTTTTGATGTGTCGGCTGCCAGTAAAAGTTGGCGACCTTCCGATTGTCTGTTTTGGGGTTCTCATAAGTGGATTAAGCTACTCTTAGAGCGCCTCGATTTTTGTGCCAAAATTGGGTGTGGTGATTGGTGATGGTTCAAAATTGGGTATATCATCCAATCGGGATGATTCAAGAAGGTTTTTCTGAATGAGGAATGTTAGATCTGTAGTTTACTACCCGGTCCCACGTGCAAGAATCGCTTGCCCCGTTCCAGCCGCAGGACTGGGTGAAGAAGTTCCCTGAAGTCCTAGGATTGGCTGCAGAAGAGCTCAGCTCTGGTCAGAAGACTGCCCCCAGCTATCTGAAGAGCGAAGTGGCTTACAACAAGGCCATCCGCTCCAACCCGCAGCTCTTGGGAAAGAACTACGACTGCCTTGCGGAGCATGAAGCTTGAGACCAGGGATCAGAGGTGTGGCTGGAAGCCCAATGAAAAAAGACCCTACCCACCATTATTCAAACATTGCCGGCTGTAAATCTCCTTGGAGATTTCTAGCTGGGAAAAGAATGGAAAAGAATCGAAGTATATGGAAAAAAATCCAGCAAACCGTGTTTGAGTACAGTATCAGAGGGAAAGATGATTTTCGTTTAGGACAGTCCAAGGGCCTCATGATCTTTTTGATATTGGCACCGGGCAAGCATTTTGAAACTCTTGAGACAGAGGACATGTAGGTCATGTATGGCATGTCATAGTTCTCATCAGCTGTGCGCTGTGCCAGTCAACTAATGAACCCTTCGAACTCTTCGTGGTGTCTCTTTTATCATATATGGTATGTTGCACAGATAGTACCACCCAAAAAGACAGAACAGGCGAATTACCATTTATTTCTGGTTTGTGGTTTGGAACATTTGGATTATTTTTCCAGATATTGGGAATAATAATTCCAACTGACTTTCATATTTTTCAGAGGGGTTGAAACCACCAACCAGGTTTCGTAGGATTTTTACGTTCTATTTTTTGGGGGTTGGAATCTGGATGAGCCTCTCAGCCCATTAAGGTGAACCTTTGATCTGCGGGTTGGGCGTGACATGTTGACCCCAATTTGTTCATCGCTCAAGGGTAGGTAGTGCGGAGAAATCCTTAAGCCTTCTGTGGCCGTAGCCAGCGTAGCCAGAGCCAATGTATCCAATGTGGTCTACTCGGCAGTATCCCTCAAGAGACTTGCTGTTGTAGATGAACTGCTGAAGGCATGGACTATGGACTGCTGAAGAAGTGAAACAGTTTCTGCCGGCTCGGAATGGTTCCTGTCGGGAGACGGGTCCTCCAAGCAGATTCAAGATGAAGTATTTTGCTGTGAAACCATGAAGATGCTGTTGGTGATGTTGGTGATGTTGGAAAAGTTGCTTCAATGTCCTCGCAACCCCACTGTGACAGATACAGATGGGCAAGCTCCTTTGCACCAGGCAGCTGGGGACATGCAAAACGAATGCTGCTGCTTCAGGCGGCAGAGAAAGATGCCCAAGATGTTGCAGGTCGTTCACCATTGCACTGTGCAGCCAGCAATGGCAATGGGGACTGCGCTGCTTTGTTGATTCATCGCTGACACAGACCTGGGAAGGTTTGACTCTGGTGCAGCCCCATTGCACTTCGCAGCTTTGAACGGCCATATGGAAGTAGCTCGTATGTTGATTGAGGGTGGAGCTGACACAGATCTCGCAACGCTTGACTTTGGTGCAACAGCGTTGCAGATCGCAGCTCAGAATGGCCATGCTGAGGTTGTGTTCTTTCTGGGGCAGGACTTGACGTGGATAGAGTGTTGACATCTGCTGGAGGAACTCTGGCTCGCAACTGCGGAGCGCAGCGCTTCGCAAATGGTGCGGGCCATTGGGAAGTTGTAATTACGCGTGCTGGTGGAGCCGACGTCGACGAACCCCAGACTCACACTGGACTGGACAAACAGGGTATGTCGAAGGCGGCTCCACCGTCGTTGCACATAGCTGCTGAGAATGGCCACCTCAAAATTGTATAAAATTGTGCGGTTGCTGATTGAGGCCGGAGCCGATGTTGACAAAGCTGGAACAGATCGCGGCAGCGTTCGAACAACCCCTTGGCAGGTCGCAACTCAGAGGGGCCATGATGAAATTGCACTTTTGCTGCGGATCGCGATGACAAATAAATGACGACTCTTGAGGCTGCCTGGACGTGGCCTGGCAGCTCTAAAAGGAGCTCTTAAAAAAAGATCTAAAAAGAGTCCGAAGAGACAGAACTGCCCAAAATGTCCTGACTGATGATTCATGTTTCCTTTCATGCCTATGTAAGACGAAGCCAATGGATACCAAGGATTTTTTTTTGCACGACTCTTTGATTGTGAGTATAAGCAAAGACTGTGCAGATAGCCACAGTTTTGCTCCAAACATGGCCGAAGATGACTCATGAGGGAAGCCTCTCGCGAAAGAAAACAAGTCCATGCTTTTGCTCGTCAAATATCAATCAAGAATTTGATCCGCATATCTCTGGCGGACTACTACCCCCATCTTGATTGGAGAACATGGGCCGGTGAACCATAAAAAAAATTGTATATACATCCGTGCATGTTGATTAGATACAGATACAACAACTTACATGGAAGGCAACAATCCCTGTTTTCTGGGAGTTCCATGTGGATCATCTTCCTCCCCATGATGATTTTCATGTGTCATTGGGCCACGTAACTTGGTGTTTTTATAGTGCATGCATCACATTCCAAAGAATTAGACCTCACGGAATTCCCATCTTTTGATATAGTCTTATTGTCATTTGTCATTGGGAAGAAATTGGTCTGCCAGTTCCATCCGTATCCATATCCTGCAGAATCTGAGGAAAGTTGCCAGGGCCAGTGCTCCAGATGCTGGAACACCTGAGCCGTTGAGAGCGAGGACAAAATCGTGGCGGATGCAGTTTCAGCAGCCCAACATGACACTCATTCCCATAGGATCCATGTATGGTATATATATATATATATGCTAACATTGGGGGTATATTGATGGTAAATGTTACCATATATACTATACATGGATCCTATGGGAATGAGGAAATTCACCCAGCGAAACTGCATGATTCGAACCACACGACGTGGGAATATGTGGGATTTACCGTGTTTTTTTTTTTTTTTTAAGAGAGCGTGTTTTTGAGTTAGTTCTTGATCATTTGTAGGAGCCTCACACAAGAATCACACCCCATAAATTATTGTTGATGCTCGTAGAGTTATCCTAAAAATGGCTGAACAAATATGGTTTGGGACCGCTCGTAAATTATCGCAATACAGCCAGCCAAAATGGGCACTGAAGCAGCAAATGCGTCAGACTCAAAACCAGGTACCGTCAAATTTGATGGTTTAAATGTTCGTTTGGTTTATGATATATATATATATACCATCTGGTTATTTAACATAGCCATGGAAAATCCCAACCATAAATGGAGGTTTTAATGGGAAAATCATCTATAAATGGGCCATGTTCCATGGCTATGTTAAATAACCAGAGGGTATATATTATATATATATATATTATATTATATTATATTATATTATATTATATTTATTTATAAAGTATATCACCCCTGTATTAAAGTGGTAACATCTTGTGGGGATTGACCCCACAAAACGAAAAAGGGTCCTCTGGAGTGATACCTTAAGGTCTGGTGCTCGGGATGCTCGGGTCATCCCATTCAACTCTATGATAATGTCACATGTTAACACACATATAAACCAAATATATAAACAACATTAATATATAGAACCATTGGAACCATATTTTATAGAACCATTAATATATAGAACCATTAACATTGATATATGGTTCATTATTTTTATAGAACCAAATATAAACAGATATAAATAATGAATATGGAACAATTTTGATAGAACCATATCATATAAACAGATATTTTTATGAACAGGACAACATTATCATAACAGAACACACATCAACCAACTGAAGTTTTCCAGATTCCAATCCCCCCAATAGGTCACGGGATGACCGGATGCCCCAGAGGTTCAGATGACTTCAGCGCCGCGCGCGCCGGTGCGGAACTCATCGCGTTGCTGTCGTGGTCTTTTTTGTGGCTTAAAAACTGGGTCAAGTCACTGGGGATTGGGTCAACATCCGCATCAAAGTTGTCTTTTTTCTCTGCTTTTTTCGTGGTCCTAAAAGATCTGCATTGTTTTGATGAATGTTGGTTCGATTTTTTAGTATCACTGTTCGGATGAGTCTTGTTCCGGATGGCTTGAAACTAGCCACCGACCCCTTATCGAAAATGTCCTAATTTTTGGACTGACGTCACTGTCTCATACGTGCTGCCAACAGCGAACAGAACATGAATAAATTGCTTTTGTCAGAATTTGCGTCTTTGTCCCGTTGCAATCTAATTATTCTAATTCACAAGCATTTCAGCCAATCGTGTTTATCAAAAACTGTTGGTTCATTTTGTGGTCCCCCATTTTGAATGATACCACTAAATCCCCCCCAAAAAACATTATAAAATTATATATAAATAGCCGCAAATTATCGTAATAGGTGTAATCCCATTAAATTACAAAATTAGATTGAACATCCAAAATAAACTCCATCAACATTTCATGTGATCATGAAAAATCACCCAAAAAAAAGGATCTCGCATGAGCCATTTCTTGAGCCACCGACTCTTTAACCCATGCCCTCGCGCGGGACATTGATAGTGGCGCTATGCGGGGGCTGCTGCTTGCCGTTGCAGCCATGTATGCCATCCAGGGGTGCCTCTATGGGTTGCTGGGGTGCATTACCCTCTGGTAAACTAACGTAGCTATGGAAAATCACCATCTGGGAATAGGTAAATCAACTATTTCTATGGGCCATGTTCAATAGCTATGTTAAATTACCAGAGGGTGTCGTTCATTCACGTTCATTCACATTAGTTTTCACAGTCTTTACCAAGTAATTCCAAGTTTCTGGGTGGTTGAGTTATTTTTTAATAATCAGTTTTTTTTTTTTTCCGGTGTTAGCCAAGCAAATCGTTACGAACATATGTATTATGTGGTACGGTTTTTGATACCCGTAGATGGGAAATTGGATGAATGGAGGGTGGTTTACTTTTGAGTTTACAACCTTCCCCCCAATAAGGATCCCCAAATGCATAGATCTGTTGCTTTATCCTTATTCTCATCGCACTTAGGATGATTTGGGTTTGATCGTTCACGATCATTTTCCCCACCTGTACCATTTTTTGAATATCTCCATTTTCAAATACACCCATTCTTGTTCAATCACCTTAAGTGCATTTTTCCCGAGTTTTAACCTGTCCAGGTTGAGCGACAACACCATCCCCCAGCTTCTGAATCGCAACCAAACGTCCCTGGCCGCGTCGGAAACCCTGGCCATTGTGCGTTTGCCATCAGCCTTGAAGGTGTTCTTTGCACCACTGGCAGACTACGGTGCTCAGAAGATCCCAGGTGGGCATGGCTTGGAGATCGTTCACTGAACCATGGGGGATGAATCGCCGTGGCTGACTGGGAGAATGATGATTCACCAGTGGATTTGGGGATAGCTATGGAATCTATGGATATATAATGATACAAGGTGGTGCCCCCAAAATAGCTAAGTTGGTTTATAACTCCAATAACTATGGTTTATGGTACTTATGTATATAGTTAATGGAGTTTATAAACCAACTTATAACTGGGGGGCCCCACCTTGTATATACCATATTTTGAGACAAAAACCAAGTGTTTGATCTTTGGTGCTCGAATGATGCAGGGTTTCGTCGTTTTCTGGTTTTTGTTCGGCGTTTGTGACCGAGACAGAAAAGTTTGTGACTTTCAAAACTCGTTGACCATCCTAGGTAGTTTAAATCGATTTGAGGACCCCTATGACCTATGATCTGGTTGGTGGTTTGGAACATGTTTTATTTTCCATAATATATGGGATAATCCTTCCCCTTGACTAATATTTTTCAGAGGGGTTGAAACCACCAACCAGTGATGCAATGATGCAGGAAATTTCCGGTGTTTTTTGAGAGATTTCTACAGGCGACTCTTGCAAACAGCCGGTGATCAGCTGTTCATTGGGGTGACGGGCCCCCATCTACCCTCTGGTTATGACTAACATAGCCATGGTATAGATGGCCCATAGAAATAGATGGTTTACCTAGTAAAAAATGGTGATTTTCCATGGCGAACTGTTCAATAGCCAGATGGTAATTCGTGCGAATCTTCCGTCATCGCAGTGATACGTCTCTATTTGTGGCAACAAAGAAATTTAAGGTCAAAATACTTATGAATCTTCAGGTCTTTGCGGGATGAGAAAGACCTATATCTGCTTTATCTCCATGTATTTCCATAATTCCATCATATTCCATCATATTCCATTACTGAATGTATTTTTGGATTTCCACAAGGCCTTGCGGGCTTGTGATCATTTCTAGAAAATGGATACAAGAATGGCTTGATAGGTGATATCATATCTCCCATCAGTTGTCAGTGATCTGCGAGAGATCCTTCTTGTTGCTTCGCTGTTCTTGCTGGTGTTTGACCATCCACACATCGAGGTTTCTTCTAGATGTTTCCAAAGATACCCTAGTAGAGACAGTACTGCCTGTGCTTCAAGACAACTCTGATAGTCTTGATTTATGATGTAATTAATCACTTCTAAAGTTACGATATTATCCTGATCAGCTCCGATTCGGGTGCAGTCAAAGTCCAGAAGTCTTCGCTGCTCAGGTGGTTACAAGAAGCTGGTGATCAGCTTACAGATCTTGATGGTTGCTGCCATCCTTTCCCTCATCCCACTACTACCAGAAGTGCTGCAGCTGGGTGGTCGTCCGGGAGCGGAGAAGCTGCGCTGGTCACTCTTTTGGGTCGCCATAAGCAATGCGATCAGCGACCTCTGCCTGGATGCCTTTGCCCTCAGGTGGCTCAGGGGTGGTAAACATTGGACCCAACTAAATCACCCTAGATTTAATGGGATTGAAGGGAATAAGGATCAGATTAACTAGGGTTTTTCAGTTTTTCTATGTTTTTCTCGTGATCGTGACTTAGTTCGATGGTTTTCCCCAAAAAAAACCTATGTATTATTCGGGGATTTCCATGGATTTCCCCTTGCCACGTTTGATTGGTGCAGGGTAAACCATGACCCCTCCCCGGAATCCACAGTTTCACCCTGAGAATAGCAATTTTGTGTAGATGACAGCAGTCTTCCAACCACCATTTTTGTCAGGCTCTACGGCAGTTGGGCCATGGGGTTAGCTGACTGGTTAGTAATTGGGGATATAACCCCCTATATCCATCTATATCCCAAGTATAATCCATTTACTAACTAGTTAACTAACTCCATGGCCCATCTAAGTACGGTAGTTGGGGGGATGAATCTCCTTAGGTGAAACATCTGCAAAAAAGGCTCTTGCAAGAGGTGGATCAGACATGCTAATTTAGCGGTCACATTCGGATGTTTGGCCAGGCAAACCAAATTCGTTTTATAGAATTGGTTCCAGCATTTTTTCCCAGATATTTAAGAACGCAATATCATATGGGTTATCTATAAGACGATGGTCTGATGGTCGATATCGGATAAATTATCAGACATGGACTTGAATGAACTTTGGAATTATCCAGCAGGAGTTTGAACCAGAAACTTTCTGGTGTCGAATTCTATGGTAGGAATGGAGATTTGATTGCTATGTTATACAGATGATCAAGCACAAACTTGCGTTGTCAAGTTTGTCCCACTACTTGGAGGGGTCCAAAGGTCCATGTCAGTCATATCCCATAGGATCCATGTATGCTATATATGGTAACATTTACCATCAATATACCCCCAATGTTAGCATATATACCAGCACCATGGATCCTATGGGTATGGGTTCCTCCAATCTTCAATGGTTCTACCAGGCAGATGCCGGCAGAGCGGCAGCATCTACCCGCCGTTTGTCAGGTGCTTGGAATCTTTCTTGGAATGACGGCTGCGAAATCAGGACCGAAGACGGGTGCCTCATCGAAGTCAGGTCAAGTTGGGACCTTAAAGTGGCTTAGCCTCCGGTGTCATCAAACACGGCTAGCTGGGAAAACCATAGAAATTCTGGAAGTAAATTGTGTGTGTGTGTTTTTAATGGGAAAATCCATGAAAATCTACACTATGTACTTTTCTGATTTGAGAATTATCGTAGTTTGCCCAGATGGCTTGGATTGCAGAACCACCACTTTGTCGAAAAAGGTTCTGCCAAAAGTGAATCTACCTACAAGTCGGGCGGCAGTACTTTTGAATGGAGTTGTGACCTAAATTACATAGCTCCTTTGCAGGGGCTTAAAGCTTGGAACGGTGCGGGATCAGCGAACATTTGTGAGGACTTTTCTTCTTGATGACACTGGAACTACTTCCACTAGAAGGCAGGGATTTGAAACTGACAAACTTTAAATGTTGATTCAATCCTTGTCTTCGTTGGTTGCCATCCCCATTCTTGTTGCTGAGCATCTCCATTGATTGCCTCTGATTTTTTTTTGTCGTTAAAAAAACACATGTTTTAGTTTGCCAGTGAAATCGCTTTGTAAACCTCCTTGAACCCCATATTTTGATATATTTTGTCATATCCAGTGTAAAGCTCGATATTCAGAGCACCGTCTCTGCCTTGGCCAGGCCTACTGCAAGGCTTCGTGGCCCTTTTGGCGATCGTGGCTCTCCTGGCCGTCCTGGCCGTGGCGCTGACCGCGCGCCCAGACGCGGACGCGAGAGCTCGCGTCGGAGGTGACGGCGGTTTCGGGGCCGTGCTGAGGAACTCCTGGGCCTTTACCACGCGGCGGCCCAACATGCCACACTGGCGCCTTGGAGCTGTAGAAACCCGGTTCAACCGTGGGGGTTTCTAGAGGGATTCTCCAGGTTTAGGTTGCGGGAAGGTCATGGACATGAAGATTCTGGCGGTTTCAGATGTGATAGTCACATAGTCCTAGAATGGTCAAATCATCAACCAGAAGTTGATTGTGGCCCAGCCACGAGCTCCCTGGTTTATGAACAATCCAAAAGCATAAACTCTCATATCCTCTTTAGGCGCCTGAAATGAACAGATTCAATACTCTTACTCAACAAGGAATTCTGGTGATGTATATCCCTACAATATTTATGGGAAGGGATGCTAATGAGGAAACACCAGAGAAGAACTCCATGGATTGGCTTGGTGCCCACAATCGACCAGGCTGGCTATCGATTTTTGGATGTTTGGCCAAGGTCCTATGGATCCTATGGGTTTTTGACACCGTTCTCAGGGATGAACCGTCCAGATCTCCAAAGAGCATGGTTTTTTTTCTCGTGGGTGAACCGCTCGGGGATGGATCAACCGTGATGATCAAGCCATCTGGCTGCCATAATTGTTGGAGATCCATAAATGCCCAGCTATTTTGGTGTGAACAGCAGCGTTTTTTTTACAGTAAGGGTTTGAACCCATACCCAAATGATGAGTCGATATCTTTGGGATTCTTTGAGATGGGCTGAAGCAGAACTCAGGCTCTTGTATCAGCTCTTTATGCCTGCAGTCAACTTCCATCATGGCGTCGTACTTCCAAGTCGCTATGAGCAGTTGCGTGGTGCATGGGGAATCTACTGCGACGTGTTTGGGAGCTTTTTGGGGGTCCATGGATCCTGCTATGCTTATGGACATACTGTGCCATATTTCCTTAAGCCTCAGTTGTAGACATGCTTGATGTGTCTTGTGAATTTCTGGTTTGGTCCACTGTAATTTATATAATTATAAATTATATATATAATATATTATATGTAATTATATATATATATATAAATAAACATGTAGCACTTGAAGGCGAAGGTTTGATGTGTCTTTTTTGTTCCTTGAGTTTTTCCCCCAACCAATTCAATTCAATGAACATTGGTGGCAGAAACAGTAATCAAACACGGCAGTGGAAAGGAACCAATTTTCAGCTACTTCCCCGCACAGTTGTGATTTTCCATCTAACCAGCGTGGACTACCACACAAAGTACACTTTTTTTTTATCCAATTTGAGTGGGTCAAATCATTTTTTTTGCTTAAATCCGAGTGTTTCTTGATTTTGATTCAGTAGAAATCAATGACTCCGAGGTTCCCATCAGATAGATGGTTGCATCATCAGATGTTTCTTGCCCTGTTTTTGCTTGTCGAGATCCCTTAGGAAAACTTGTCGACTGGTATCAGCCAAAATCAGCAGCTTCGGCTGCTGTCCCAGTTCACTTCACATCTGGATTAACCGTCCCATCTCAATTCTGAATATGTCCCATTGTCTTCCCGCTCAGAAAATGGTTGCTTAAATCCACCATTCATATTCACATCCAATTTAAAAATTGTGATTTGTGTTGCTCAAATCACCAGGTATGATCATTTTCCCCAGTTAAATCATCATTTTGTTTCTTCGAATCGCCATAATACCACCATGTTTGTTGGTTTAAATATGCTTAAACCATTGTGTCACCATTTTCCCCAGTTAAATCACCAAATTTGTCCAAGTGTTTTTTTTGCATTTTCCACGAGAAGTCCCAGGTTCGGCTTCTCCGGTGAAGATTATGCCGCCTACGACCTGCCAGTGGCCGTGGTCACGGTGGGGGTCTTGCTCTGGGCGTCGAGGGCTGCGGAGGATGCCACGAAACCGTTGAGCTACGCGCCGAAGCCTGCGATTGACCCAACCGGACATGGGGATCTCATGGGGATTTCACCAAGAAAAATTGGGATTTTATGGTGATTTCACCAGAAATGCATAAACATAACGGTGACTGGGGAGTCATGGGGAAGCAGCAAAATTGATGGTGACCCGGGGATATAAGAAGACACAAGCTACAAAGATGGTGACTTATATGGGATTTACTGGTGAACTGGTAGTTTAGGCCTTGCCAAATTCAAGAAATCATGAATGATATGGATTGATATGGTATCTAATAAACTTATTAATTAATCACCATGTCATATGATTTGGCAGAATTTGGTGTATTACCCTTTCGTTCTGATAATTTTTTACATGGCTAGTCGGAACATCCGCCATAGCCGCTATGCTGATTTTCCCATGGAAAGTTCCGGACTTTCCCAGTGCCAGCCATAGGTTCACTGGAGCTGGAAGGTTTTTATAGTTTGCAAACCCCAATGAACATCAATGAACTATAGCTATTGAAGTTGTCACGATAATTTAGTCAACTCAATCCCATCAAGTCCCCATTAAATCACAAGTTTGCTTAAATCACCAGTTTTGTTAGTTGAATGCCATTAAATCACCCTTTTTTTGAGCGCGATTTCGTTGGCCACTGGGGGGGCCCAGGTGATCGTGGGCTATCTGTTGGAGGCTACAGTAGTTTCAGCGCTGCTACTCCAATACTGGAGCTGGAAAGGAACACCCACGGCCGGGTTCAAGTTCGCATATGTGCCTGGATTAGTATAGATTAGTGGCTATTTCACTTTTTTTAAACCCATGAAAAAATGGGGGTTGATCTAGTTAAGAACATGATTTAGGGAAAGGGGGTTTGAAGCAGCAAAAGTCGATGCAGTGTTTTAACCATATTTAACCATCAAGAATTGGAGCAGTGGCTGCTAGGCCCTAGGGGAATATCAAAATCTACGAGAGGAATCCCTATGAACCAACCAATGCAGACATCACAGGGTTGTGAACGCTGCTGAGGGGGGTTGATATGTTTTTTTTTTGTTTCTTTTTTGTTTTGAGTCATAGACTAAGATTTTGTTGAATATGATTACTCCCGAACAGGATTTGGGTAAAAATCAGGATGATACAGGCAAGTAGGACGATCAGTAGGATTTGCCTGTTTCATCCACCATACGTAGGGAGTCCAGGGGGTGGGGATTCAAGTTTGCGTGTGAGGCTTGGTAATAATGTTGCATTTAGGGCTTTCTTTTTACAGTAAATGGTAGATGATTGGGGTAGAAGACGCTGTCGAGAGCCTTATGAACTCAAAATAGAATGCAACCGTCTTGCTTCATGACTGACCCACATTTCATATCCACGTTACCCTCTGGTAAACTAACATAGCTATGGAACATCATCATCTTTAATAGGTAGATCAACTATAATCAACTAATTCTATTTCTATGGGCCATTGTCAATAGCTATGTTAAATTACCAGAGGATATTTGTTATGTTTGGAGTCCTTATCCGGTTATCAATCGTTTTGAAGATTGGCACATGGTCCATAAATTGGAAGAGTGACCTGACGCCAGTATCAGGGGTTGGTCGACCAATCCCTCAGGAAAAACTGACGTAGCTCACTGGAACATCACCATTTTTAGGTAAATCATCATGTTTATCCTCTATAAAACATTGTTCTATTGCTACTAGCCATGGAAAATCACCATTTTTAATAGGTAAACCATCTATTTCTATGGGCCATTTATACCATGGCTATGTTAGTCATAACCAGAGGCTATTCCTTTAAAATGGTGACGTGGCTAGGCAAATTTGCCGATGATTTTTGGGGGGGGCCAGCCCCAAAAAAAAGTGCCGTGTAGAATAGTTGGGGCCCCCCATCAACCAGCAGTTGTTGGGTCCAAAACCCATCCCATATGGATGTGGGTCAAAATGGAAGACCGATGTGGGACCACAGATGTTAGTCTAGTTTAGTATTCACCATCCAATTATTGGGGTACCTAATTTTGACCCATACCCACATTACTGGTAACTAAACTTTACTAAACCCCACTATTACTGAAATCACCATTTTTGGGTAAATCATCATGTTTATCCTCTATAAAACATCATGTTTATTTATCCCCTGTTTTTTTTGTTTTATACTTCCACGTTACTTTTTGTTGCTGCAATTTGTCCATGTAATGTTGGATCATGAAACAAAATTATCATCATTTTCTCCATCCAAAATGCCTATTGTATGTGGGCATAAAGGGCATAAATCATGAACAGTAAATTCCATCCTTTAAGTATCCCAAAAAAGGTTTCCTTTCCACTTCTATCCCAATGAAATATGGATATATGATGTATGATATATGATACATGATATATATGTTTGGTTTAACCCCATTTGTCCCAGGCTATCCCCAAATTCAAGATGGATGAATATATGTGATTTGGTTTTGCCCGTAAGTTGTTGCTTTGCAGACTTCAACATCCATTTCTTGATACTGTCTCATTATATACATCCATTATAGATCCGTTGTAGATCCATGATAGATCCATTATAGATCCATTATATATATATATCCCTGTAAAATATGGTTGGTTTGGAAAACCACCATTTTGAGTGCAGTAGGTATATAAATCCTCATCTTTTAGTTGGGCCATGTTCCACAGCACACTGTTAAATCACCAGAGGGTATCACATTGAAACATCATCATTTATAATTACAATGTAGACTATATATATATATATTACTAAGTGTTATTTATAATCATTTACAAGTATTTCATATTATAGACTATAGATATATAATTGTCTCATATTCGCACTTCCGAATTTAGTTCGGAGATTTCCCAGCCGCGTTTGACTATCAGAGAGTAACATGTTTTTTTCCATAGACTGCTTGGCTTGGTTTACATTTCCCCCTTTTTTCAACTAATTGATAGAACATTATAAAGATATATGTGATCCATTATAGATCAATTATAGATCCATGATATCCCCTTCTACCCTCTGACAATTTCACATAGCTATTGAACATGGCACATTTATAGTTGATTGACCCATGAAAAATCGTGATTTTCCATAGTTATGTTACTGTAGTTTACCAGAGGGTATCCCTTTTTTTAACTACTTGATACTGGGTTCGAACACTATAAAGATGTGATCCAGTATAGATCCATTCTAGATCCAGTATAGATCCTTTTTTTCAACTAAGACTCTAAGACACTATAAAAATATATGTGTTTATATATTATTATATAGATCCATGATATATCGATCTCCCCTATCCCAGGTGGCCCTCAACAAACTCCACGATCTCCTCTTCTTCGTCTGCGACATGTTGGAGTTCGCCTTCATGGGCCGTGTGGCTTCGCTGGAGCCGCAGTTGGTGGCTACCTTGATGACGCTGCAGGCCTCGGCCTTCAACTTTTCGGACGCTGGAGCGATGTTTGTTGGACAACGATAGCCTCTGGTAAACGTTTACAGAACTGTGGAAAATCAATGAAAATCACCATTTTTGATGGGTCAAATCACCATTTTTAATGGGTCATAATGGGTCAATCAACTATTTCGACTGGGCCATTTTCAATAGCTTTTTGTATGTTTACCAGAGGGTATTGGTGATGTTGGACTTCTGGGATAGGGACCCATGCGGGATGGGGCCCCCAGTCGATAGCGTTTCGTTGCCTTGTTTCAGTGGCTGAAGTCTATGCTTTGTGGTAGATATCACGAACTAGTTCATGCAGTTTATAAACTAACAAGCATAACTGGGGGGGGGCACTATCCTGTAGGGATTTCTGAATGATAACCATGATAATAATAAGGATATGCGATGAAATCTTATGTGAACATTGGATTTTTGATGGGCATAATTCTTTGGGCAAAGGAAGTTCCAGAACTTGGGATAGATCTGGTGGTGCTTCGACTAAGTCATGGGGTTATTTGCAAGGTTGCGAAGCAACACTAAAACGGTCGCAGTTACTGGATGATTTTGGGGTACCCCCATTTCAGGAAGCCTCCATGTGATATATATAACCCCTTTTTATATTGTGGTTGGATATCCACTTAGAACTGGATACAGCCTGAGACGCCGAAGAGTTTCTTGGAGACCTGGAAATGATGCCGGATACTTAGAGTCTGCTTTCTGTTATATCCTGCGAAAACTGATCTGTGGTACTGGGACATGTTCTTGAAGTGAAAATGCGTCACATGTTTGTCAGTTGCACTTGGGCTATGGCTATAGCCACTTCGAACTAGGCATCATGATAGGATATACCCAGGAGCGCAAACTGGGCAATGGGATAACAGAACGCATTGTCGATTGGCGAAGTATTTTCCAATTGTCAGGCAGCTTTTCAGAGGTTTTTCTTTTCCTTGGTACCAATCCATTAATCCTAAAGATTTTCGGGATGAGACACCAGCTCTATCTCTTTCTTTTGGTGGATTACTGTTCCAAAAAAAACATGATAACATCTGATAAAACATGATCCCCAATTGTCTCAACAAAACATCCAAAAACCACGATTGGCTGAAGCATCAGGAATTCTTGTACTCCTGGCTGGCCCCAACTTTGGTCGATCATTTTTCCACGTGCTCCCGAGAGCATGACGCCTTCTCGTGCGACTTTGACGCCTATCCCCTGGTGGGTGTTGGTTTGACGCTGGTCACCTTGATCTTTCTCATGACTCAGTGGAAGCGTGGTTTCGGTCTGGAACAGTTTTTAAAAATGTTGGGACGACCTCTTTGGGACGATAAACCTCTCAAGTTGATATTTGTTGGGATGGCTCAACCGCCAGTGCCCCAAGGGGGCCCTTGGATGTGCATCCCAGTACTTGTTTGCAAGCCACAACTGGCTACATCCTGAGCGTAGCTCAGTTTCAACAGGGCTATGAACATCTATGAACCACATGCTCACTGGGATAGACATTCAAGATCACAAAATTGTGTCAGCAAATACCAAGGAAACAGATTCAGGCATACCAGGATGTCTCCGTCTGTCACGGATGGCAGCTCCAGAATTCTCTGGTTCGCCACAAGTTGACCGTCGGAATGGTTTTGGGAGGGATCTCTCTTTTCACCTTGAAGGAGGTTATGCTTATGCAGTGATGCGATCGATGAAAGACAAATAGTATGCCAGTGTACATACTCTGTGTCTGAAAATATGATATCGATTGGTATCCCTAAACCCGGTGGTTCACATTTTCCTCACATCAAGATAGCCATTTTGGGGTTGTACAATATTTTCAGACACACCAATCTGAATATTTTTGAGGACGTTTTGGAACACATCTCCAAACCGTGCGAGCTGTTTTGAAAAAAACCAAGAAGAGTCAGACGGTGCCACTAAGTTGCCTCCGCATTTGGACAAGGAATTTGGATGCCTTTGTGTTTGTTTGGAAATTGGTGTATACCCCCCAAAATGACACTTTAATGGGGGATAAATCTGTTCACAGAACTGGGGCCCTCATAGAAGGGTACCTACTGGGAGGTACCAGCCAATACTAATGAATAGATATTACAAGTACAAACAATTACAAACAAGTAAATATGAATAACAGGCAACATAAGAGCACATGATATATGATAGAACGCACTTATTAAAATATAACAACACATATATTATATATCATAGAAACACATATATAACCAACATTTCGGCCGAGGTAGGGAAAGCATAAAATAATGGCTGAGGTGAGTTTCCGAAAACTGAACAAATAACATCAACCATGTTACATAGATAGATAAAGATAGATAAACAATGATAAACATATATTAACATGATAATATGAAATTCAATATGTTGATCGGGGTTTCACACGTGACCTTTGCTTTCAGAGTTCTCTTCATTTCACAATATTTCACATATAAAACTGCCAAGACCAGCTTTCTCAATAGCTACCTTTGCATTAGGCAACAGGTACCCTGATGTTTTCCACAAAAAGACCAGCTCTATTTCAAGCCAAGATCCGATCAGTCTCCCCCATATTTTTTTTGCTGATTCTTGCCGTGTGGCAGGGTAAATTTGAGGTCAAGCTGACTGAAAAATAGACACACTTAGATGATGGTAAGGGTGGGTCATCTCCAAATTTGCTCATTTCAGGTTTGTAAATGATGATATTCTCTGGTTATTTAACATAGCCGTGGACCAATTGCAATTTTCAGAGGTAAATCAACTATACAAAGGCTAGTTTTCCATAGCTGCCATAGCTATGTTCGATTAATGGAGGCTAATTCTCCCCAAAGCTTTGAGCTTCGTTGAAGTCCCAGCGTTCCAGGTGTCTGTTTGGGGAGACACGATGGCGCCCCCAGCGGCCAGTTGGAGCCCCAGAATGACCATAAATCAAAGCCCTAAATAGCTGATTAATGGGTGGTTATTCCATGTTATTCCCCCCACATATTGATAATCTTGTAACACTATAGGTTTTGACATGTGTTGACTCATCCCCAAATCACCGGTTTTGATGGCTGCATCATGGTACAAATTTGTAAATCATCGATGCTTTGCCCTTATCTACTGTGGTTGCGAAGTCCTGCGAAATCGGTGGTGCTCCCAGGATATTCTGTCGACTGCACGACCACGTGTCCAAATTCTGACTGTTGGCTTCTATATCCCCCAAACAATGACTAGTACTACTAGTAGACGATAGATGTGTCAAGACATGTCAAGACCTTTGTTTTTCGTACGTAGAGTAAGATTGATGATGTTGTTGGGGGAAGATGAACATCTACAAGCTATTTTTTTGTTTTTTTCACCAGGGGATGTTTCAATTCAAGGGGTTTTTCACCCAGGTCCAGCGATTGGTGGCCACTTTCCAGATTTGGGCGGCGTGCCTGCTCAGTCCAAAAAGGACCCCGTGTCTTGTGAAACCAGAAAGGAACTCTGTGGAACTGGAAAATACCGGGGTCATAGTTACCAAACTGACATAATATCTAGTTATAACGACCTCACTGCGACCTCACTGGAATCATGGTTAATAAGGGAAGTCATCCCCAAATGGCCTTAATTCATGTTAGTGAATTATTATAATTTGCCCAGATATTTATATATTTAGTATATCTATAGTTCTGTAGTGATATATGATATATGCATTTAAGTAGCCCCCAAAAAACGGTGTAAACCCAGGAGTTCGCAAGTGACCATGTTGATGGGTTTGGTTTACGGCATCATCTCTGTTTGTAGATGGAGATTTCTCGATAAATTTGGGGTACCGCCAATTCCAGATTATTACCCATAGGATCCATGTATGGTATATATATATATATATATGCTAACATTTGGGGTATATGGATGGTAAATGTTACCATATGTAGCAGCACCATGGATCCTATGAGTTAGATATGATTCGCATTTCTCACATTGAAATTGCCATTTCTGGACAAACGCATTCATGCTGCATCCCATTCGATCCTCCTAAAATGCTTGGGAACCATGACCTTCAGTGATATCCCATATGTAATCCCGCTGTAGGGGTCCAGGATGGTATATTCTTGCTCCTTCATTGTTTCCAGCTTTCCGTATCTATTTGGAGGTTGCCACATGTCATACTATCCCCTTCCAGGTGGTGCCAGTTACGTCTCTGTATTTAGTTTCATCCACCTCTACTTAAGCATCAACCGTTGCCCAACAGTTCACCAACTTCCGGAGTTATGTTTGAACCGACTTCGCGAGTCCGACCGGCACCAAATCCGATGCATTGTGTTGAACACCGAAATCACACATAAATTGTGCCAAAATTCTATCCCCATTGTCTAGTATCATTCCAATCCCCATGCATGGTGAATCTTGGTGAACTTCCCTCCCATCATTCCCATCAAATCATCAAATCACCATGGTTTCTTAGTGACTTCCCCGTGTACCCTCTGGTTATGTCAAAATAGCTATTGAAAATTACCATTTATAGTGAGTTTTCCCATTAAAAATGGTGATTTTCCATAGTTTTCTGTAAACGTTTACCCCAACTTTCATCCACCATGTAACCAGGACAAGCAGAAAGCCGCCTTTGCCGCCAACTTGGCGGAGCCCAAATCCTCGGCACCCAGCTGGGGTCCGGGGCCCCCGTGGAACGTGGCCGTGGCCAGTGGTGGGGCAATTTTTGAGCAACCAAAAGGGGATTGAATGGGTGTTGAATGGACAAAAAATGGCTAGAAATGATGAATTAGATGAAATATTTTTGGGGACTTTCATGAGATTTCATGCGCCAGATGGGTATTTTTTTTTTCCTTTAACGTTGGATTGGGGTCGAAGGAATCGCCTGGAAAAAGTTGGATGCGGCTAGGAATTCAACCATCAAAATATGGGGCTAACCATCAAAAAAATCATCAAAATATGGGACTTAACCATCAACATGATTATATGGTTCACCCTTGGATGGGCATTTGTTTAGCGAATTAAATGATCTTAAATGGCGAATTATGCTCATCAGAAGAAACCAATACATGTTCCAAACATATTCCGGTCATCCAAAATGAGCATGGCAATTTGTGTGGTGAACATGAAGATCATCTCAGAGGCAGATCAAACTTTCAGACAAATCTACGTAGAATCCTCAGATTGGTGGGTTTGGAAGACGATGTTCCTTTCACAATTGCCATTTCTGGGTGCAATATTCTTGGGGTAGGGAACCAAGCGAAATGGAAGAAATTATGTCCGGTATGTCATTCGTTGGAAGCAAGCTATATTCAGCCAACAAACTTGCGCTGAACACATGTTTCTGCGAACATGTGATGCTCAACTATTATGTTTCCTATCAAATTTTAAGGCTTGGGGGGTTGACCCCTTATTCGATGGACCCGCATGGCTTCCTGACAACTCAAATGGAATAGCTGGTCCGCAATGATGCTTACAGTCGCCCTGATCAATGGCGGAGTTTCCAGATTCCATGCGATTTTTTTTCACAAAAAACTGGAGGGTATATTCTACAATGTGGGCCCCCCCAGTGATGTTAGTTGGTCTACAAACACCAGTAAGATCCAGTAAGTATAGTTATTTGCGTACCATAAACCCTAGTGACATTGGAGTTATGTGGCCCCTGACTTAGCTACGAAATCGCTATCCTTAACGATTTCGTCAACGGGGGCGCCACTTTGTTTGACGCGATGACCATCCGGGGCTTTTCGGATCCCACCGGCATCGGCGAAAGAGCGCAGGTCAAGCGCAAAGAGCGCCACCGACCTTCACCCTACAGGTGCGATTCGCGATGACGGGATTTTTGTCCCCCAAAGACAAAAGAAAAAACACCTTAGTTTAAGACGTAATCTAGTTCATTACATGTTATAACTATTAATTATTAGTTTCTCATAAGTGTTGTTTTTCAGTAAAGGGTATAGGCTTTCTAGGGGTTGCCAATGGTTTTAATGGCTTCATACAGTCATCGCGATGTGGACAGCTGCTTCAATGTACCGCAAAAGAAAAACAACAGGTTTTGTGGATAGTAATGGTCATGTAGCATGTATGTATGTATGTATGTATGTATGTATATATATATATATCGAACAGTAGGACAGAATTTAGGTGGAACAAATCTGATTCTTTGTTGTTTGAGTCTGGAATCCAAATGAACCTTTGTTTGTCACTTTGACTTAGATATGAATCCCCCTGGTCCTGATTGTTCAACCTCAGTCTTAGTTTCTGCTGGTGGAATTTCCGTTTTCTAGTGTCCCGGTGGCCCCTCTTTTTTGAACAGGTTGTCTCAGTGAGAAATGAATTCAACCACCCAGTTTCTTAGCTTGGTTCGATACTTGGGGTCAATTGGGATTTAGACAACAACATTTATGCAATACATTATATGTCTAGATTGTCTAGGGTTCAGTTCGTATTAAGGTTTTTACTTCCCCCATGTTTGCTTGTTCTCAATAGATTGGGTGTCCTTTGGAAAATCTCAGCAGGCAATGAAAACCCTGAATTACTCGATGAATTTTCGGTTTCAAAATGGTGGTTTTCCACACTTTTCCAGAGCCAGTTAAAGATTACCCGTGGATTTTTGGTGATGATAAGTTAAGACGACAGTTTTTGGTGGTTCAGACTTGAGATCTCTGGCTTGTTTGGTCATGAAAAAACCTCTAGCTCCCTATGATTTAAGCTAGTGCTTAAACCCCTATAGTCCTATAGGTCCAACAAACATATTTGCTTCATCTTAAGATCCAGCAAACATTTCTAAATTTTGGTCTATCAAACTCTTTGAATAGCTCCAATATGCTTACAATTTGGTGCCCCCTAGTTAGCCAAGTTGGTGCAAATAAGTCCAATAACCAGGACTTATGGTAGAATATCTATAGTTAACGGGCTTATAAACCCATATAGAATCTGGTACAACTATTCTCCATTCACTATATCCACTATTAATCATCCACTATGATCTATGAGCGATTTCTATGATCTACAAGGTGGTGCCCCCCAAGTTATAAGTTGATTTATAATCCCATTAACTGTAGATATATCTACCATAAGTCCTACTTATTAGAGTTATAAACCAACTTAGCTATCTTGGGGGCACCACATTGTACTGTATGATCTATGATCCTATTCCAAGCTATCTGGACGATCCGTTGCGGAAGGAGCTAGCCAAGCCCGCGAAGAAGGGCCGCAGCGCCAAGGTCTTCGGCGGCAAGGTCTGGTGCCTTTTTGGTCATGGCGCCTTTGGGGGGATTTTGACCAAGAAACACTGGTGATTTCATTGGATAGCACCAGAAATGCTAGGATATCATATAAATATATGGATGTATATGGATTGTAAGCAGAATTTCATTGGATCGTAAGCACTGAATGGAACTGGAGATTAAAAGAATATTTCGTTAAAAGATATTAAAAGAATATCTGCAGGAAAAGGGGTGAACGGTTGTGTCGGCTTAGTACGTAGTTCATAGATCCAAGAATCTCGGCAAATCTCGGCACTGACATCTGTATGGGGATGCAATCACCGACACTTGGTGAAGAGTGGGTGACCTGGTGAACCGCAATGGAGAGGTTTGGCCAAAGAATCGATTGTGCTTTGTAGGGTTTCCATTATGATTAGTTATTAGGAATTTGGACGACTGATTTGTACTACCTTTGTATCTACATATAACATAGACCCGGGCAAGCCGGCGGCGGAAGTTTCCCAAACATAAATGACCTATAGTTCAAAGACACCCTGTCCCGACCGTGTCCTTCCCTCGACA